>Ga0209515_10000389_pt1 | contig 81772 bp, 91 predicted proteins | sample Subgroupgradi54m_FD_187454 | JGI IMG/M metagenome (GOLD analysis project Ga0209515, IMG submission 187454) | Subsurface groundwater microbial communities from S. Glens Falls, New York, USA - GMW60B uncontaminated upgradient, 5.4 m (SPAdes)... ...
CTCTGCTGCGGGAAAGAATTCAGCGGGAACTTGGTATTAACACCCAAAACCGAATCAACAAAATTGCGGCGTGAAACTTTGGAGCTTTTTCTCAAATTCAACAAAGAATGGCATTGACTCCATCATTCGCTCAACTGGAAGAAATAGACGTTAAGGAACTATCAGATGGGCGGTATCAGATAACCGTCCGGGGAGTGTCGTTAAAGGGTCAAAAGGGGGACAAGGTGCTTTATGTTTTGTTTCAACCAACAATTCCTCTTTTGAGGTATTGGCTGCACGTTGTCCGCCCAAAGGCAAAACCAAAGAGCAATCGGCTTCTAGTATCAAAAATGGGAAAGCCTTTCACAAAGTCGGGCATACGAGGCCTTGTGAGGAATTGTTGCATGCATCTTGGGGTTTTTACGGTGAAAGGGAAGGTCCCTTCGCCTCATACATTAAGGCATACGCTTGCAACGCTCAACACAGAACCGTTTGGTAAAAGTCTTTCGCCGCGAATGATGCAGCAACGTCTCATGCATGTGGATCTTGAAACATTAGAAAGAAATTATGTGCATAATAATCCTCTCGGGGAGATGAAGGAGTACAAGAAACTTTTAGAAAGAGGCGTTACGGGACTATCCTCGGCAGGAATCGATAAGGAAACGTTTTTCAAAATTTTGGATTCACTTTCCTTCGCCAAGTCTGCGAGTGTAACTGATGTTAAAGAAGCGTATGAAAGAGAATTTGAAGAGAATGCCCTTAAACACTCGACCAGACATGACGATGAAACAATCTCTGAACGCGAAGCTGTACGGAGATTAGCAGATTTTTGTATTGATTTCCGAGCCCTACGCTCCTGGGGGTTGAAGCAGGGTATTTGCCGCATTTTGAGCGAGAAGACAAAAGGGCGTTATGTTTATGACAAAGCGGCTATTTTTGACTTGGCAAAAAATTACGTTGACCGTATAAGTGCTTACAGAAAATTTTCAGGAAGCCGAAGCAATTTCTATAAAAGGCTGAAAGTGTGTCGCAGAATGGAAATTGGAAGAAAGACGCTTATTTTAAAGGATGATTTATTGCAGTTTATGATTGAAGACGTAAATGATCATTCCGGCTCCTCCGACAGAATCAAGGAACCTTCACCTGCTTATCTTTTCATGAGATCCGCTAAGGCAGCATAGACCTCATAAAATATTTCATCTTTTTTTATTCGTTGCGATTTCATTCTGTAGCCAGCTTTTCATTTTAATTCACTGTTTTTGGACGAAGTATATTGGTAGAATAAAGAAGTTTAAAAAACGATCTTTGAAATATATAATTCTTTTAAAAGTGGACTGAGCGTCAGTAAAAAGTGGACTGGGTGCTAGTTTCGGAGTATGATTCGAAATTGCTATTTTGGTAACTTATTGTGTGTCAAATAGTTATAATAATTCGAGAGGGCCTGTGAAAAAATGTGAGTTTCGGGACCAAGAGGCCGCGAGTTCGAATCTCGCCATCCCGACCAACTTTTCCCAGCTTTTTGGCAATACTCGCCCCGTTGAAGTCGATCTTGGATGCGGCAAGGGCGGTTTCACCTGTGCACTGGCCCTTCAATTTCCGGATATTAATTTTTTGGGCGTGGATTATGCCGATCGTTGGCTTAAAAAAGGACGTTTGCCGGAAGAAAAAGCCATCCTTCCCAATCTGAAATTTTTCAAAACCGAATCACGCCGATTTGTCACCGGATGCCCGGATAAAAGCGTCTCTGTTTTTTACCTTCAATTTCCCGACCCTTGGCCCAAGCGCAGACACCGGAGACGCCGGGTGTTTGATTTGCATTTTTTGGAAGAGCTTTGCCGCACCCTTAAATCAGGCGGCGCCGTTCATTTGGCGACGGATGATGAGGATTATTTTTCGGGAATGCGAAAAGTTGTTGCCGGCAGAGAAAGCGGCTGGCGTTCTTTCCGGGAAAGCATCAATCAACGGCTCGTTCATGAGACCTTGAAAACGCTTTATGAAACGAAATTTCAAGCCATGGGCAGGCCTATTTATTACCTCGAGCTCAAAAAATAGGAGAAATGAGAGCCGTGAAATACGCGGTTTTGTCCGATATTCACAGCAATCTGGAAGCGCTTCAGACGGCCCTGGATTATCTTGCGGACAAAAAGATCGATCAGTATTTGATTTTGGGGGATATAGTCGGTTATGCGGCCAATCCCAACGAATGTTTGGGCTTGATCTCAAAACTTCCAGCTAAAATAGTGGCCGGAAACCATGACAAGGCCGCCTTGGATTTGACCCAGGCAGGTGGATTTAATGATGCCGCTTATGAGGCCATTTGCTGGACTAAAGACTGTTTGGCCGCTCAATGGAGTGATTTTTTGAACAACCTTCCGCTTATGCACATTGCTTCAAATTGCACGATCGCCCATGGCTCCATAGATTGCCCGGAAGCATTCCACTATCTTTTTTATTTTGACGATGCCCTGCCATCGTTCCAGCGCTTGGAGACGCCGCTGGGATGGATAGGGCACACCCATGTTCCTCAGATTTTCATGAAAAAGGAGAGGATGACTTCTTATTTAAAAGAAGGAACCTATCCGCTGGACCGGAATGAAACGTATCTGATCAACCCCGGCAGTATCGGTCAGCCGCGGGATCGCGATCCCCGCCTTTCCTTTGCCATTTTTGATGAACAGGATTATCAATTGGAAATTGTCAGGCTTGGTTATGACAATCAAAAAACGGCCAAAAAAATAAGAGCAGCCGGATTGCCGGAATATTTGGCGACTCGTCTTTTGTGAGAAAATGAAACAGGATAATCAAAAGGCCAAAACAGAAATTGAGAAGCTCAGGCAGGCGATTGAGCATCACAACCGGAAATATTATCTCGAGGCCAGGCCGGAGATTTCGGACTTCGAATATGACCGGCTTCTTAAAAAACTGATTCAACTGGAGTCAGAGCATCCGGAATTTTTCAGCCCCGATTCTCCCAGCCAGCGTGTGGGAGGAGCACCGCTCAAGGAATTCAAGACCTTTGAACACAAAATCCAGATGCTCAGCATGGACAACACTTATTCGGCGGAGGAGCTCAGGGAATTTGATAAAAGGGTCCGCAAGGCTCTGGAGCAGGAAGCTGTCGATTATTATATAGAAGAGAAGATTGATGGGGTCTCCATTGCGCTGATTTATGAAAATGGCTGGTTGAAGACCGCGGCCACGCGGGGCGACGGCCGCTTTGGGGATGATGTGACGGAAAACATCAAAACGATCCGCTCGGTACCGCTCAAAATCCCTGCGGCAGAAAGCAAGTTCAAAGGACCGGCGCCGAAGACGCTTGAGGCGAGAGGAGAGGTTTACATGCCCCGGCAAAGCTTTCTCAAACTTAACCGGGAAAAGGAGAAAATAGGGGAAGAACCCTTTGCCAATCCTCGCAACGCTTGCGCCGGAAGTCTTAAGCTTCTTGACCCCAAACTGGTGGCTAAGAGGGATTTGAATATTTTTATTCACGGCAGGGGCCTCCTGGAGGGGAGAGAGGTCTCTTCACAGCACGATTTAATGATATTTCTGAAGGATTTGGGATTCCATGTGATTGAAAGCGGAAAGATTTGCCGGGACATGGAAGAAGTTATCAAGTTTATCGAGAAACACAAAGAAGGGATTGAAAAACTGGATTATGAAATTGACGGCATAGTGGTGAAGGTGGATTCCTTCAAGGATCAGGAGATTTTGGGAGTTACGTCCAAGTCGCCGCGCTGGATGATTGCCTACAAATACCCGGCCGAGAGAAAGAAGACACTTCTTAAAGATATTCAAGTGCAGGTGGGAAGAACAGGCGCATTGACGCCGGTGGCCATTTTGGAGCCGGTGGGACTTTCCGGCACCACGGTTTCGCGCGCCAGCCTTCACAACCGTGACGAAATCGAGCGCCTGGATGTGCGGGTCGGAGATTATGTGCTGGTGGAAAAAAGCGGGTTGATTATTCCCAAGGTCGTAGGCGTAGTCAAGGAGAAACGGAAAAAAGGGCTTTTGAAATTTAGATTTCCAAAACATTGTCCGGTTTGCGGCAGCAAAGTCGTGTCACGGGAAGACGAGGTGGCGATCTACTGCGTGAATTTGGGGTGCGTGGCGCAGCTTAAGGGAAGAATACGGCATTATGCCCAGCGGGAGGCCATGGACATCGAGGGTTTGGGCACGGCGCTGATTGAGCAGTTGGTGGACTCAAAGATGGCCGGGGATCTCGCGGATCTTTATTATCTTGATATTCAAAAAGTGGAAGACCTGGAACGCATGGGGCGTAAGTCTGCTGAAAATTTATTCGCCGGCATTGAAGCCAGCAAAAAGCGGCCTCTGGCCCGGCTGATTTACGCTTTGGGAATACCGGATGTAGGAGAACACATGGGAGAGATTCTTGCCGAGCATTTCGACTCCCTAGAGGAATTGATGGCGGCCGGCGAGGAGGAGTTGATGAAGATTCATGAAGTGGGCCCCGTGGCTGCGAGTTCGATCGTGGATTTTTTCAAACAGCAGGGCACCCGCGAAGTTCTCCGGAAACTAAAAAAAGCAGGAATCCATTTTGCGCTTAAAGAAAAACGTTCTGAGGCGCTCCGCGGCAAGACTTTTGTGATCACCGGCACGCTTAAAAATTTTTCCCGGATGGAGACCGAAACCCTGATTAAAAATGCGGGAGGACGGGTGTCTTCCAGCGTGAGCAAGAACACGGATTATTTGGTGCTGGGGGAGGATCCGGGCAGCAAATACGAAAAGGCGCAAAAATTGAGGATTGCTATTCTGGGCGAAGAAGAATTGGCAAAAATGGCGGGAAAGAAAAAGTGAAAGCCTTTGAGGAGCTTCTCGAACATTTTCTGGCTTATCTCAGTATCGAGCGCGGCCTGGCGGAGAATAGTCTCCTGGCCTATAAGCAGGATCTTCTGAAATACCGTGATTTTTTGAAAAATCGCCTGACATTATCCAAAATCAAGCGCAAAGATATTATGGAATTTTTGTTTGCTGAAAAGAAAAAAGATGCGGCCTCGAGTTCGATTGCGCGGCGGCTTGTGGCTATCAAAATTTTCCACCGTTTTCTCGTAAAAGAAGGAGAGTTGAAGGAAGATATTACGAGCGCCCTTGATTCTCCCAAAACGTGGCGGAAACTTCCTCATTTTTTAAGTTTGGAAGAGGTGATCAAGATGCTTGAACTCCCGAATCTTAGAAAGGCCGACGGCATCCGCGACCGTGCGCTGCTTGAGCTTTTTTATGCCACGGGACTGCGCGTGTCGGAAATTGCCAAGCTCAAGGCGGAGGATGTGAATCTTGAGGCGGGCTTTCTCAAATGCATGGGCAAGGGAAGCAAGGAACGTATTGTTCCCTTGGGTGCAAAGTGCAGGGAAGCGCTGGAAAGGTATTTGAACCGGGTGCGCGTGAAAAGTTTTTTTGTTTCGGAACCGGTTTTGTTTTTGGGAAGAAACCGGGGCGGTATCACCCGGCAGGCGCTGTGGCAGATGATCAAGCGTTATGCGCGCCTTGCAGGCATTACCCGGAAGATTTCACCCCACACGTTGCGGCATTCCTTTGCCACGCATATGCTGGAAAGAGGCGCGGATCTCCGCGTGGTTCAGGAATTGCTGGGCCATTCTGACATTGCCACCACCCAGATTTACACGCACATTGACAAAGCCCGCCTGAAATCCATTCACGAAAAATATCATCCCCGGGGTTAAATCCGCCATTATTTTTGTAACTCTTTATATAATAAAGAGTTAAGAACTTGACTTTCGGACCGTTATTGTGTAATCTATAATTACCCTTGGTGTCAAGGGTGGGTCTAAAATTTATTTAGAGAGGTTGTGATCACACGTGGTTAAAATTATGGTAAGGCAAGGCCAAACCATTGAATCTGCATTGCGGGTTCTTAAGCGTAAACTGATGCGTGAAAAAGTAATCGAAGGGCATAAAGAACACCTTCATTACGAAAAACCTTCGGATAAACTGAGAAAAGCCCGCTTTCAAAGGTATATCCGGGCCAAACGCGCCCAACATTATATCGATTCGCATTGATCCGGCCGGCGGCACAGCGGCAATCGCGCAGTGCCGGAAGATCGAGCGCCCATCGCCGCCTGAAAAACCGGCACAGCGCCGATCGCGCAGTGCCGGAAAATCGAGCGGCCACCCGCCGCTTGAACAACCGGCATATTTGCCGGCTTGACACTTCGCGCTAAGTCCAATATAATCAATCCTTTCCAACGCAACAACTGCGTTTCATATCTCTGCTAACTTCCTGAGTAGGATTTCGATCATATGCTGAAAAGTATGACGGGTTTCGGCCAGTCAACCCTGGGTCATGGCAAAGATAAGTGGGTGGTGGAAATACGTTCGTTGAATCACCGCTTTCTGGAGTATTCTGCCCGGCTGCCGCAGGTGCTTGCGCCGCTTGAAAATGAAATCAAAAATTTGATTCAGACTAAAGTCAAGCGGGGCAAAATCAGTCTTTCCGTGAGTTACAACGGAGGGGATTCACCCCGCGAAGATGTGGCCATTGATGAAAAAAAGCTGGATTTCTACTATCGCAGTCTACGCCGCATCGCGCAGCGTTTAAAAATCGATCCAAAGTTATCCCTACAGGATTTGGTAGGCTTACCCAATATTTTTCTCGTGGAAAAGTCGGATTTCGAGCTTGCCCGGGAATGGCGGCGGGTCGAGAAAGCGCTTCGCATGGCTCTGGAAAAGCTTCAAAAAATGAAGGCTAAGGAGGGGATGGCGCTCAAAAAGGAGTTTTTTCTGCGCCTGCGGCTGATTGCGGAGGCGCTTCAACGAATTGAAAAAGCTTCTCAAATTGCCGTTCTGCAATATCAGGAGCGGCTGAAAAACCGTGTGGCTGAACTGACCAAGGGGATTGAACTGGACCAGGAAAAGCTCGCGCGCGAAGTGGCCATCATGGCCGAGCGGTCGGATATCACTGAGGAGATTGTACGGCTGGGCAATCATCTGAAGCTTTTCCGGAGCACGCTTGAAGAAAGCGGCGAGATCGGGAAAAAACTGGATTTCATCACGCAGGAAATGAACCGGGAGGCCAACACCATTGCCTCCAAATCGCCGGCTTTTCAGATTTCCCAGGAAGCGGTGAATATCAAATCTGAGATCGAGAAAATCAAGGAACAGGTACAGAACATTGAATAGCCGGCAGAGCGGGCTCACGCTCCTCAATATTGGATTCAACAACATGGTGGCGGAAGAACGGATTATCGCGATTGTTTCCTCGGATCCGTCGCCCATCAGGAGGTTGAAAGAGGAAGCCCATAAGGCGGGGCGGCTGGTGGATGCGACCAATGGCCGGAAAACGCGAAGCGTGATTGTGACGGACAGTAATCATGTGGTGCTGTCAAGCATTGAGCCGGAAACCTTGACGGCAAGGGCGCGGAATGAAGCGGGCCGCGAGGAGGATTGATGAGACCGCTTAAACCCAAAGGACTTTTGGTGGTGATTTCGGCGCCGTCCGGATGCGGCAAGACCACTATCCTTCATCATCTCCTTCAGCGGAATAAGAATTTTGTGCGCGCCATTACTGCGACAACCCGGAAACCCCGCAAAGGCGAGGCGGACGGACGTGATTATTTTTTCATCACGGAGAAGGAATTTCAGGCGCGAAAGCGGAAACAGGATTTTCTCGAATGGGCAGAGGTTTACGGCTACCATTACGGGACGTTGAAGCGCGCCGCATTGGATGAGCTGGCGAAAGGGAAGAATGTCATTTTGACCATCGATGTTCAGGGCGCCAGGCAGGTGAGAAAAAAAGTCAGCGGAGTATTTATTTTTATCATGCCGCCTTCCATGGAGGTGCTGGAGAAACGGCTCAAGTCGAGAAAGAGCGACTCCGGCAAGCAGATCGAGAAACGTCTGGAGCAGGCGCGTTCGGAAATGGTCTGCGCAAAGGAATATGATTATATTGTGACCAACCATGATGTCGAGGAATCGATTGCGGCCATTGAAGCCATCATGGCGAGGGAAAGAAAGAGGGCCGGTAAAAAGGAGATGAAACATGGCGTATATTCCGCTTGAGAAACTTTTGAACAATTCCAACAGTCTTTACAATCTGGTGATGGCCGCGGCAAAAAGGGCCACGGAACTTGGGCAGGGGGCGCAGCCGTTGATCCAGACGCATTCCAAGAAGATTTCCACCATTGCCCTGGAGGAAATTGCAAGCGGGAAAGTGACCTTTGAAGGGGCTCCGGTTGAGCCCTACAAAAACAAAGAATTGGAGAAAGCCTGAGCATGCAAGGCAAGAAAATCCTGGTCTGTGTGACGGGCAGTATCGCGGCTTACCGGGTGTGCGATCTTCTGGGAGAGCTCAGGAAAAAAGGCGCACGGCTTACCTGTGCCTTGAGCAAAGGCGCGCTTGAGTTTATCACGCCGCTTACCCTGCGTTCTATTTCCGGGGGAAAGGTCTATACGGACCTTTTTCAGGAGTATGAGGGGGTGTTGCACACGACCCTGGCGGATGAGTCGGACCTTATTCTCGTGATGCCGGCGTCTGCGAATGTGATGGCCCGGCTTGCCGGCGGATTTGCCGACGATCTCGTTACCTGCACGATTCTTGCCAGCCGGACCAGCGTGCTTGTCGTGCCTGCCATGAACGATAACATGTACCGTCATCCGGCCACGCAGGAGAATATGAAAAAGTTGAAGGAATTCGGCTACGAATTCGTGGAGCCGGTCAAGGGCCCCCTGGTCTGCGGCCGGGATGACATTGGGCACATCGCGCCGCCGGATGCGATTCTCACCAGGATCCAAACCCTTCTCCGTAAAAAATAATTCACTGCGAGATGCCTTCACAAAAACGCATTCTCATCACGGCGGGAAATACGCGCGAAATGATTGATCCGGTTCGATACCTTTCCAATGTTTCGACCGGCGTGATGGGCTACGAACTCGCGAAAGCATCCCGCAAGGCAGGCTTCAGCACCACGCTTATCAGCGGCCCCACGCTTCTTGATCCTCCCCGGGGCGTGCGCTTTATCGGCATCACGACTTCTGCGGAGCTTGAGCAGGCGCTTCGCAGGGAGTTTTCCCGGTGCGATGTCCTGTTCATGACCAGCGCGGTGTGCGATTTTCGTCCGGCCCGGTTTTCGGCAAGTAAAATCAGACGACGTTCCACTTTTAATTTGAAACTTGTCAAAACACCTGATATTTTAAAAGGTCTTACCGCCCGGAAAGGCAAGCGTATCGTGGTGGCCTTTTGCCTGGAGACGGAAAATCTTCTGGTCCAGGCCAGGCGCAAGCTGCGTGAAAAGAAGGCGGATTATATTGTCGCTAATTTTTTGGGGCGGGGGAGCCGGCCGTTTGGTCCGCATCCAACCACGGTGTATGTTCTAGGCAAGGATGGGACCAGGTTTTCCCTGGAAAAGGCGCCGAAATCAAAGGTGGCACGGTTTCTTCTGGAAATTATTAATAAATCCGGCACGGTAGCCAAGCGGTAAGGCAGGAGTCTGCAAAACTCTTATACACCGGTTCGATTCCGGTCCGTGCCTCCAATTTTCTGCCGGAGTGGCGGAATTGGCAGACGCCCGGGACTTAAAATCCCGTGCCCTTTTAGGGCGTGCCGGTTCGATCCCGGCCTCCGGCATTTTGAGAAATTTAAAAAGAGAGGTGGATATGCATATTGAAAATTTGATAAGCATCGCGGCCAAAGTAGTCGTCATGGCTGTGGCGGCCTTTTATTTGATTAATTTTTTTAAGGATGCCAAAAAGACGTGGGTTTCCTATGCGATTGCGTTCTGGGCAATTGCGATTGTGATTTATCAGGCCGTTCTTTTATTGAAAAACCTGTCCGGAAAATAAAATTTCAGAACAGGGAGGATGAACCATGGTGGTGGTCAATAAAAAAATAGCTTTATCCGGAATTCTGGTTGCTGTGGCAGGGAGTGACCGTGATATGGATGAGCGGGGATTTGTGTCTGAATGCAGTCATGTTTTTTGACGACTTGGCCGGATTTTTGATTTTGGGCTTGATCACCTCGTTTTTAGTCAAGCCGACTAAAAAGTAGTTCAAGAGCCTAAGAGTTTATTGTCCAGACTGAAGATATTCTTTTCTGCCCCGGCGATTTGAATCAGCAAAAGTACCAGGACGGTATCGAGGACAAAAGATTGATAAAGCGTCATATGAATGAACCCCCCGCCGAAACATCCGCACTCATCCATAGGAAGCCGCCGCACCAAAGCCTGCCCGAGGATAATCTGAAATAATCCGGTCAGAATACTAAGGACGACTGCCGATTTTTCCAGCGCATAACCGAGCAGGAGAAACGTTCCTCCCACAAGTTCAATCCAGGGGGTGATCATGGCTACGCGATGAATCACCGCATCCGGCACAATGTCGTAAAGTCCAACGGCTACTTCAAAATATTCGATAGGCTGAATCAATTTCGAGAAGCCTGAATAAAAAAACAAAAGTCCGATTAAAACCCTGGCGGAAAAAAGCATCGCCAGCGCCAATTTTTCAGGAATGCGCGGCAGTCCCAGCTTCACGGCTTTTTCCTTTCAATTTCCCTGCGAATCAATTCCTTCATGACTTCCGGTTTGTGGTTGGTGAAAACCTTGCGGCCGTTTAAAAGACAGGTGGGAGTCCCGCTGACAAACATTTTGCGGCCCTCATCTTTATTGCGGCGGACTATTTCTTTTTTTGCGCCTGATTCGAGGCATTGCCTGAAAGTTGCGGTGTTGAGCCGGAGCTTTTCCGCGTATTGGGTGAATAGACCCGGCAAATCCTTTGAGGGATACCATTGCTTTCTGTTTTCTAAATCAAAGAGAAAATCATGGTATTCCCAAAATTTTCCTTGATCGGCGGCGCATTCGGCAGCTTCGGCGGCCATGGGAGCCGGGGGATGGATGGAAAGAGGGAAGTGTTTAAACACGAGTTTGACATCGTTAGGAAAGGCCTTGAGGATTTCCTCGAGCGCGGGACGTATTTTGTCGCAATAGGGGCAGGCAAAATCGCTGAATTCCACAATAAAAACAGAGGCCCGCGGGTTTCCTTTGACTTTCCAGGGTTCTGCTTCAATAGCTTGAGGCATGCCCCGTGCGCTCCGGACACCGGTGACGAGGGTGATAAGAAAGATCACGATTCCCACGCCGGCCATCACGTAGTTTTTATTCATCGAATTTATAATTCGGCATTTCCAGGCTGAACTTGAGAGGCCGGTTTTAAGAAGGCGGAGTCATGCCCAGCCAGTCACCGGAATCAATGGCGCCGTCCCCATTGAGATCATCGACATCATTCACAGCCCCGTCGTGGTTCGAGTCAATGACTTGAAGATTTTTAAGGCATGGTTTAGCGCCAAAGGAAGAACCTTCGGCAAAGGCGCGGATTTCCCAGGGATCTCCCGTGAGCGGCAGATTACCTGAGAATTCATAAAGAGGGATGGCGATTGTCAGGTAAGGCAGCATAGGAGTTTGGGCATTGGGTTGGTAAGCCGGATTGGGAACAAGGATGTGCCGCAGAAAAAAAAGTTTGGCTTTGAATCCTTGTTTGGTCAGAGTTTGGCCCAGGGAATTTGCAACCGTGACGGAAATAGGGACTTCCATGGGGAACCCCTGACTGGTATCGTTGATGACCAGCTCTGCCACCCCGGCTACTGCAATCATAGGTGCGGCGACTTTGGACTTGGCGGTGAAAATTTTAAAGGAGGTGATTTCAATTTTGGATTCGGGAGGGTCCGCGGTCAATATTTGGGCGCCCTTGAGAGGGGGAGCTTCGACGCAATCCTTGAGTTTGCCGCTTGCGGCGCATATCCACTTAATTCCCGATTTTGCCGTGAGGTAAGCGGTGAAAGGATACTGGAGTAAAAGGTAGCGGGCGGAGCTTCCGTCCGCGAGCGGGAGAGTAATTTCTGACGTGGCTTCCACATAGGAAGTGGCCGGTACCTGAGCGACAAGATCCCCGCTTTCGGCTAACCCCGTCAGGTCAATAGAGGGTTTCTTAGAGAGTACTTCCGGGTCAACTTTCTGGTCATGAACTGCAATGGTGACAGTGCCGTTTACTTTGTACGCCGGATCCATCAGGCTGGCAACTGTGACCAGGGAAACTGATTGACTAAGAACGAGGCTGGAAGGGTCAGGAACCTTTTTTTCCGCGGCCTGAAGTGTTTCAGTTTGAATAAGAAACAGTGCGATGAGCAGCAGACAGTATTTCATGGGGCCACCAGATTCCATTATCGGCCATTTTGGCGATAGGTGTAGCCTTGAACGATGTTTCCTTGGCCGTCCGTGCAGACCTGCTTATCAGGGGTGCTGTCACTGCAGGATCCGAGATCACCCGAGGAAGCTGAAGCCTCCGCTGCAGGAGCAGCGGGTTTTTCATTATTTCCCGGACGTGTGGAAGAAGACGGCACGGGTTTGGAGTCCTGCGCCGCCGGGAATTCTTCTCCCCAGCCAAAAGCGGATTTCAAGCCGCAGAAATTAAAAGCCATCACAAGTATCAGGAAAACAATAGGTGCTATGCGGATTGATCTGTTTTTTTTCCTCTTAAGACTTTTAGAAAGCGTTAGATAACTGAACATAAAATTACCGTCTTGCGGTTCTAATGCGAACTCCCATAATTTTTGTTTTTTTCGCATAGCATCTTCCATTTCCAGAAATTATTTTGTCATCGGTCGCAAGACACGAGCTCGGCTGGAGCGAGTGCCCTCAATCCCCTTGGATTGAGGACTTCGGGCGATTTTGATATCGCCTGCGCGAGTGCTTGCGCCGCCCTAAATCGACTGGATTTAGGGCAGAACAGTAGATGGAGCAGGTATGGGCTTGCTCTTGCATGTGCAATCATCAACTGGACCACAATAATACATAGTCTTCGTGGTAGTTTTCGCCGCGCACCCATTATCTGCGCACGCACGTGCGCTTAAGGTGCACCCAGACCCAGCCGCTGCTACTGCTGGTGCTGACACCAAGGGGTCCATACCAAAACCAAATGCCTTCGCTGCTGACAGGAAGCCAGGCGCCACAAAGGAAGCTGACACAATCACAAATGTTGCTATCACAAAGAACACTGAAAAACTTTTCACTGACTTTTTCATTTTCTTACCCTCCCTTTTCCTCTGAACTTATCTTTTCAAAACTGATTACTCATTTTCTAGTACCAGTTCTCCCAGGGACACAGTTTCCTAATCCCTGTCCTCCGCGCTCGCAAGACACGAGCTCGGCTGGAGCGAGTGCCCTCAATCCCCTTGGATTGAGGACTTCGGGCGATTTTGATATCGCCTGCGCGAGTGCTTGTGCCGCCCTAAACCGACTGGATTTAGGGCGGCACCGGTACTGATTACACTGATTACTGATTAAAACAAATTAGCTGTTCCAGCAGGTTCGGCTGCATTAACTACGGCACCGGTACCTGCCGCTGAAGCACAGACATTGCCATTACGTACATTACCGGTACATGTGCGGCCTGAGCGACACGCGCTGTTAGTGTTGCATTCGCAAATATAACTGGGACCTTTCGCAGGGCAGCCCGTCGAACTAAACGCAACTAGAGCAGCCCCGGACGTAGGGACGGTGGGCACGGTTCCAACCAGACTTCCTGAAATCATCGACGTAGACGCCGCCGATGCAGCAACACAAGTAGCCGAGCCCTGGTTCTCGCAATTGCCACTATTTCCCGTACACGTCTGCGAACTAGGACAGTTACAATTCCTGACCTCATTATATGCACACTTGCCGTTAGATCCTACGTTAGCAAATGCTACCCCCCCTAAGAGCGAGGTTGCAAAAACCGCAATCGCCAAAACGATTAAAAATCTTCGAATATGCTTTTCCATTTTTCTTTCCCTCCCTTTTTCTCTGAACTTATATTTATCTTTTTTTACTTTCGTCCCGGTTCTCCCAGGGACACAGTTCAATAATACCTGTCCCCTGCAGAACCGGGACAGCGTTACTTATTAAAACAGATTACTTGACGCTACTGCTTCATTATTATCCGTAGTAGTAGTCGCCGTTTGGGCTGGTACATCACAAATGCACTGATCCGCAAGGATAAGGTTTCTTGTATTCGCACAAACTCCCGCCCGTATTACCTCGCCGACGTATTTGCTGCACGCCGCACCCAGGTTCCCACATTGCGTTCCTCCCGCCCCATTTGGTCCAGGGTTGCAATTTACTAGCGAAGCATCGATCGATGCCATTGCAAAATGTTGCGGTGACAGCACTGCCAATGTACCTATGGCAAACACTCCTAACACTAAAAGCGAAAAATGCTTTTTTATCGATTTTTTCATTTTTTCTTACCCTCCCTTTTCCTCTGAACTTATATTTATCTTTTCAAAACTGATTACTAGCGATCCAAAAAAAATAGAGCTCATTAAGCTCAATTTTAAATAACTGTATAAAGGCTACATGATGATTTTATAAAAATCAAATGTGCGCTAAAAGTTGACTAAAAGTGATAAAGTCGTATCCTATTGAAAATATTAGAGATAGGAAATAGATTCATTAATGATAGGTTTTTGTTGAGGTGTTTTTTTGGTAATGAGACAGAATTGAGGTAGGATGAGCGGGAGGCTGAACGGTTACGATTAAAGAATATTATTGATATCTAATCCATTTTCGGCGATAATTTAAATCATGCAATACATCCCAAGGCTTTTGGAGGAGAAAATAAGACACACGATTGATCGGAATAAGAGTGTCCTTTTACTTGGAGCGAGGCAGACAGGAAAGACGACACTTATCAGCCGTTTTGATTCGGATCTGACAGTTTCGTTTGTACGGCCGGATATTAGGCAACAATACGAAAAGTCGCCGCATCTTCTTAAAGGGGAGGTGGAATCCCTCGTTCCCAAGCCAGGAAGGCGTTTGCTTGTCGTTTTGGATGAAGTGCAGAAAGTGCCGGTGATTTTGGATGTGATTCAGGATTTGCTCGACCGGGGCAGGGCCAATTTCATACTCACGGGTTCAAGCGCCCGCAAACTTCGCAGGGGCGCTCAGGTGAATTTGCTTCCCGGACGGGTCGTGGCGTTCAGGATGGGGCCTTTCAGTTTGCAGGAGCTTCCCTCGAAAAATTTGAATGACCTTCTTCTCTATGGATCCCTGCCGGGAATTTTTGCCGTTCGGGATACGGCGGACCGGGAAACGGATTTGGGATCGTATGTGACGACCTACCTGGAAGAAGAAGTGCGGGCGGAGGCGGTCGTGCGGAATTTAGGTGATTTTGCAAAATTTCTTGAGCTGGCGGCTTCCGAGTCCGGCGGCATCATCAATTTAAGGAAATTGTCCCAGGAAATCGGCGTTTCTCATACCACCATCGGCGCTTATTATCAAATTCTGGAGGACTGTTTGATTGCCGAGAGAGTCGAGCCTTTAACGCAAAGTAAAACGAGGAAGAAACTCACCAAGTCCGAGAAATTTTTGTTTTTCGATCTGGGAGTCCGACGGCTTGCTGCCCGGGAAGGCGCAAGGCTTTCACGCGATACCCTGGGGCGGCTTTTTGAGCAATTCATCGGCCTTGAGCTTTTAAGATCGGCCTATGCGAAAAGTCAGGCGGTTAAAATACGGTTTTGGCGCGACCCGGACGGCCCTGAGGTGGATTGGGTCATTGATAAGGACGGGATTTATACGCCGGTGGAAGTCAAATGGACGGAAAATCCCGCACCGGGAGATATCCGCCGTTTAAAAGTTTTTCTTTCTGAATATTCACCGGAAACGGAAGGTTATCTTATCTGCCAGGTCGCGCGCAAAACGAAACTCAGCGATAAAATATTCGCTCTTCCCTGGCAATCCGTCGACGAACTTGTTTAATGTGGTCCAGAACCGGTGCTGTTTATGACAAGATGAAAGAGTGGCCAGGTTGACGAATCGTACGCTTTATGGTACGCTTTTATTCGGAGGTGACAAATGACAATCATGACGGCAAGTAAAGCCCGGGCGAGTTTGTATGGATTGCTTCGTGCGGTAGCGAAAAATCATGAACCGGTACAGATTACGGGCAAGGATGCAAATGCGGTGCTTATTTCGCAGGAAGACTGGAGCGCGATTCAGGAGACGCTTTATTTGCTTTCTGTTCCGGGGATGCGTGAGTCCATTCGGAAAGGGCTAAAAACGCCTGTTTCAAAATGCGCAACCAAGCTTAATTGGTAATGTGGCGCGTTGTTTTTACGAATCAGGCTCAAAAAGACGCGAAGAAACTCGTGAAGTCCGGGTTGAAACCCAAAGCCGAAGAGCTGCCGGCCATCCTTGGACATAATCCTTTTCAAAACCCTCCGCCTTACGAGAAACTTGTGGGTGATTTGGCCGGCACCTATTCGAGGCGTATTAACATCCAACATCGTCTTGTTTATCAGGTTTTGACAAAAGAAAAAATAGTCAAAGTCATTCGACTTTGGACTCACTACCAATGAAAATCAAGCTATCTACCCAAAGGTCGAAGTAACCATTCATTTCCAATACCGGTTTTCCCGTCCAGTACTGGTTCTCCCAGGGACACAGTTTTATAATACCTGTCCCCCGGTCGCAAGACACGAGCTCGGATGGAGCGAGTGCCCTCAATCCCCTTGGATTGAGGAGACTTCGCGCGGCGATTTTGATATCGCCTGCGCGAGTGCTTGCGCCGCCCTAAATCGACTGGATTTAGGGCAGAACCGTCATTATCGGATTAATTTATTTTTTTCAAACAACAAAACGACTTCTTTATCTGCCAGCTTTTTCATGTCGGGGGTGAAACCGTTTTTGCTGAATAAGGCAAAGTGCTCTTTGCGGCCCTTTTTTCCCCAAGTGACCAATTTTGCTTTCTTCTTCAAATCTTCATAAATATTCGTACCGATCTGTTTATTTGACCACTTCGCCTCACCAAACAAAATATCATTCGTATTTTCATTCAAGGCAATCAGATCAATTTCCTCATTGCCTTCCCACCAACGGCCAACTCTTGAAAAAGGAAAGAGGTCTTTCTGCTGTTTGCGTATTATCTCACGTGCGACCCATTCATAATTCTGGGCAATGACGGCATCAAAGCTCTTTTCCCATTGGCCAAATGCCGAAGTGGTATTGCCCAGTTCAATTTCTCCCTTATAGGGATAGACATAATTGAACCAGAATTTCACAAACTGATCCTGGATTTGATAAAGCCCACGCCGCGACTTCTCGGGGTTCTTTTCGGTGACCGGAACTTCCTTTTCAATCAAATGCAAATCTTCCAAGGTAAATAGATACTTGTGAAGAGAACCCTTCTCAAAGCCTGTTTCGTTCACAATCTCGCCAAATTTCCGGCAGCCAAAAGAAATAGCTCTTAAAATGCTCATGTATTGCCGGGGTTCCCTCAGCTCCTCCTTCAGAATGAATTCCACTTCTTCGAAAAGCAGTTCAATTGGTTTAAAAACATATTGCCTTAAGGCATCCTGAAGGTTTCTAGCATCCTTGAGTTTTAAAAGATAGGCAGGATTACCGCCCGTGACAGCGTAGATTTTTAAGAATTTTTCAAAATCCAAATCAGGGTAAAAATTCCAGGCATCAAAAAATGAAAATGGTTTGACCAATATCTGGGCGGTCCTCCGCCCGTAAAGAGGCGCCTTGTAGGCAAGGGTTTCGCTTTCCATCATTCCGATACTGGAACCGCATAAGATCAAAAAGATCGGAAGTTTATTTAATGTTTCATCCCATCCTTTTTGAAACATAGAAGAAACAGCTTTATTGCTTTCGGCCAAATAGGGAAATTCATCAATGGCAAAGACCATCTCCTCTTTAACATGATGTTTCAGATATTCGAACAAGTCATACCAATCTTTGAATCCATTCTTTCCCAATAAAGTATCCTTGAAATACTTTCCGACCGCAGCACCTAAAAGTCTCAGGTTCTCGGACTCCGTTGTTTTATCAGCCAGGAAGTAAATATGCGGCTTAGGCTGGGCAAAGGCTTTAATGAGCGAGGTTTTGCCGACTCGCCGCTTGCCGTAAATGACCACAAGCTGGGTAGCCTTCTTTTTCCAGTACTCTTCCAAGCCTGCTAATTCGTCTAATCGATTGATAAGTTTCATGATTTTTCCCCTCATGACCGTTAGTCTACTCGTAAGTAGACTACTCGTGAGTAGCCTATTTGTCAAGATTGGAGCAGGATACTTTTGGGACAGCGTTTTAGCAAGGAGGCAAGATGGCGTGTAAGCATGTGAGCGTTTTACGGCGTAAAACGCCCGGAAGTCAACAGAAAGATACTGCTGCGCCTACCGCCCCTTCCCGGTCAGGTCTTTGATTTCCGCTTCCAGCTTCTCGATCCTGGCATTCATTTTGGCGAGTTTTTCGTCAAATTCCTTGAGCTTGGTTTTCACGTAATCGGGATCGGATTGGACAAATTTGCGGTTTCCCTGGGAAGTGATGGGCCGGTCATCTTCAACATCGATGACCACGCTCGAGGCCGCATCTTTTTTCTTTTCTTCAAAGAGACTTGCAGCTTGCAGCCTAGGAGCCATACTCAACAAAGATAGCGCGAATAAAATAAAAACCCTTCTCATTCATTCCTCCGATTGAATCACGCGGAATACTTCGCTCACGGTCGTAAGTCCCTGGCGGGCTTTCTCCAGGCCGTCTTCATAGAGAAGGCGCATCCCTTTTGAGCCCGCAGGTTTTCTTAATTCTGCGGTCGATATCCTGCGGCTTACAGCTTCCTTGAGTTCCTCATCCATGACCATTAGCTCATGGATGGCTGTCCGGCCCAAAAAGCCGGTCTGCTTGCAGGCCTCGCAACCCTTGCCTTCGTAGTAGGAGCCTTTTTTGAAAGCCTCCGGGAATTTGTCAAAGTGGCCTGTTTTCTCCGCCGGGATTTCTTTTTTGCATTTGGGGCAAATGATGCGGACAAGACGCTGGGCAATGATGCAAAGCACGCTGGAAGCCACCAGATAGGGCTCAATGCCCATGTCAAAGAGCCGGGCCAGGGCGCCGGGTGCGTCGTTGGTGTGCAGAGTGGAGAAGACTAGGTGGCCGGTCAGGGAAGTGCGGATGGTGATTTCCGCGGTTTCAAGATCGCGGACTTCGCCCACCATCATGACATCCGGATCATGCCGGAGAAGGTGTCTCAAGCCTTTTGAAAAGGTGAGGCCGATTTTGGGATGCACCTGCACCTGGACCACGCCTTTCAATTGATATTCAATAGGGTCTTCGATGGTGAGAATTTTTCGTTTCTGGTCATTGAGCTCACTCAGGCAGGCATAAAGGGTGGTGGTTTTCCCGCTTCCCGTGGGGCCGGTTAGAAAAATAATCCCATAGGGGTTTTTAAGCAGATTCCGCAAGGCGGCAAGATTCCGGGGAGCAAGGCCCACTTGATCCATTTTGACAAATTGCGTGGAGGAGAGGAGCCGGATCACCACGGCTTCGCCAAAAGAAGTCGGAAGCACGGAAACGCGCAGGTCGAGCTCGTCGTCGCCGGTTTTGATTTTGATGCGGCCGTCTTGGGGGAGGCGTTTCTCGGCGATATCCAGGTCGGCCATGACTTTGATGCGGGAAATGATGCTGGCCTGATATTGTTTGATGGTGGGAGGCAGTTTGGCGTCATAAAGGATGCCGTCAATCCGGTATCGCACGCGGAATTCATCCGCGTAGGGCTCAAGATGAATGTCCGAGGCGCGGGATTTTTTTGCGTCAAGAAGGAATTGATTCACGAGCTTGACAATGGTCCCTTCATCGCCGCGGGAATCGACGATTTCCGCGCCACCCCGTGCGGGAGCCGAAGGCCTCTCTTTTTCCTGCGTTCCGAGCCGCTCAATCGTGTCCGCGCCCAGGCCATAATATTCTTCCAGGGCCGCCATGATCTGTTCCTCATGGCCGATGGCAATGGCGATGTCGCATCCCAGCAGGGTATGCAGTTCGTCAAACAGGCGGCGGTCCTGGGGGTTGCTTACCAGCAGTGTGAGTTTATTGTCCTTGAATTCAATGGGAAGCACCTTGTAATGAAAGGCGAGCTTGGCCGGCACCTTTTTGGCCGCGTCGCGCTGGATTTTGTCGCGGTTCAAGTTAATATAAGGAATACTAAGCTGATCCGAAAGCGCTTCCAGAAGATTTTCCTCATCCAGATAGCCGAGGTGGACCAGGATTTTTCCCAGGGAGCCCAGGGTTTTTTCCTGAACCTGAAGCGCTTCCGAGATCTGGGCCAGCGTGACATAGCCCTTTTTGATCAAGGCCTCCCCCAGTTTATAATCTTTGCGCTGCGTCATATCCACGCCTCCTGGTTACTCAATAACGGCTACTCAATAAAAAGAAGGGAAATTTCCATATCCAGATTGATTTGCGGCCGCATCCTGACTTTTTGATAAAAACTGAAATGGTCGATCTGGATCGGCTCGCCGCTGGATAACATTTTATACAAAAACTTCCCCAGGGAAGGCATTTCCCCTTCAAGCTCCAGCGTGACCTTGAGAAAAGTCATGCGTCCCTTCTTGACCGGAGGAAGAGGCCGCACGTCATGAAGCAAAATCTTTTCCTCGCCCGCCCATTTTTCAGCCTGAGCGATGAAAAGACTCAACCGCTCATCCGGGCCTCCGCCCACACTGACTTCATTCCTGATTTCCTCAAAGCGGCTGGCAAATTCTTTTTCTTTAAGCAGGATGCCTTTTTGATATCCGAGTTCTTTCCGGCGCAGGGTGATTTGATCGCCCAATTCCATGCTGCGGCTGGCAAGCCCCTTCACACTGCCGAGCCAGACCAGGGCCAGCATTCCCGCCAAAACCAAGGTCAGGGATTTTTGGTTCAAGTTTATCATGCGCTTCCGGGCTCCGTGGAATTAATTTTGGAACTAATCTGAAACTCGAAATATTCCTTGCCGTCCTGAATTTTGCGTCTGGAGAAATCAAATTCGGCGGCCTTGATCCGGGGAAGGGTTTTGAGGGCTTTCATGAGATCCGTGATGGACTGATTGCTTTCCCCAATGCCGTGCAGGCGAAGTCCCTGCTCACGGTCATACTCGATCTGGGTCAAGGAAATTTTAGGCGGCACCAGGCCCGGCAGCGCAGCCAAAAAATCAAGCGCTACGGTTTTTTCTTTTTCGATTGCGCCCAGCAGTTCCATTTCTTCCGCCACCCGGAGGATGCGCTTGGTGCTGGCATTCATTTTTGAATATTCCTTCATGAGTTTTTCTTGGGCCGCAGACTGCCCCAGAAGATGGCAGTAAAGTCCGGCCAGGGTGAGGATCATGAAAGCAGCGGCATAGACAGCGGCGCTCTGCAGGGTCTTACGGGACCTGGTGGCATGGCGCAGTTTTCTAAGCTCCTCCGGCAGCAGGCTGGCTGGAGGAAAAGAGGCGAAAGACGCGTAAAAATAAGCGCCGAGAAATGCGGCAGGAACCGCACGCGCTTTTTTAGGGTCCATGCGGCCGAGAGCGGGCAGGATGCGGACCGGGACATCCAGCAATTTAGAAAGATTTTCGCGGAGCTGGACCATGATTTCGGAAACGGCTGTGAAGGCTATGGAGGCGGCGGTTTCATGCGTCTGTTTTTTTAAATCCTCCATATTCTCCTTGAGAGTGCGAACAAATTCGGCCGGATTGGCTGACAAAGTCTGGAATCCGTTTTTTATCCGGTAGGAGAAAAGGATTTTTTGACCGTCAATCGCGACAATTTCCGTTTCTTCGGACTCAAGATTCAGAAGAGTTTCCCTGGCCTGAAGGTTGGCATTCGATTCACGGAGTTTAAGGTAATAGAAGAGCAGGGCCTGGTCGGAGGCAATCACTTCATCAGGTTCGAGACCCATACTTTTTAGCAGCTGGAGTTTTTCCTCAACACTTTTTTTAAGCATCCAGACCACGCGGACATTGCTGAAACCCTCCTGGCTGGTGCTGAGGACATCGAAGCGGTAAACAATTTCGGAGATGTTATAAGGAAGTTCCTGCGGAAGCGTGAAGGCCACGATGCGCGACAATTCCCGGACATTGACGGAGGGGAGGCGCAGCATTTTGGTCAGCAGTTCATCCCGTTTGATGATTAACACGGTCCTGGAAGGGGAGGCGGGAAAGCGGCTCTTCAGTTCAAGAAGATTTTTCCCCTCAAGAGGAGCTTCCGCAAACCGGACATCCAGCATGTCGGCGTGACGGTTCACAAAGTGAGCCCATCGGAGGGTTTTATGATTGATTTCAAGAGCCAGCAGATCCTGGCGCAGGGGAAGGCCAAATTTCATACGCCTTCCTTCCAGCTCAAGGTGTCGAGATTATCCGTGCGGAAAAACATGGGCCCGGAAACGGTCATCTGATTGGGCATGAAAGGAACGGCCCGGCCTCCAGTGGGACCCAAGACTGCGCTCACGCTTGCGGGCCGGTAGCGCGCGTCTTTTCTCCGGGCCGTGACCGAGAAATAACTTGAGTCCACGCTGCCAAACTGGAGCAGTTGATTCACCAGACTTACCATGAGCACCGTGCTTGAGACATTGAGATGGACCAGGATTCTGTCCGTGGACATATCTTTCAAACCCCAGTACCCGGCGGAGCCGTCGAGTTGTTTCCTTCGGAATGAGGCAAAAGCTGCGAAGAGTTCTTTTTTCGAGAATTCATCACCGGCAAGAGACAGGATCAATGCTTCCATGACCGGATCCGAGACCGTGTTCAGATTGATGCGAAGATTTTGTTCACCCTGTTTTCCGTACACGGTTAGAAAAGGGCTGATCACCTCAAAATCATGATCGGTCATTTGTTCGACCAGCAGGAGTTCCTCGAGGGATTCAAAAGGCTGGCCTTTTTGCCGGTAGGTGGACGGGCTTCCGAAAATCGGGTTTTCGCCCCGCCACCGGGCAATGCTTGCGGCCAGGCCTTCCGGGCTGTTTTCTAGGAGGACTCCGTTTTGGGCCAGAACTTCAAACAGGGCTTTTAACACCACGGGCGGTGCGCGGTTGATATTGATTTTGCTCTCTTCATCCGTGATCGTCAGTTCATAGCCCTGTGATTCGAGCCAGGGTGAAAGGTCATGGGTTCCGTACCAGCTGTCGTGCGGACTGTCTTCATCGGTGTCGTTGTCGGACTCGATGAGAAACCGCGCGATCTGGACTGCGGACTCGAGCATTTCCTTTTGCTCATCCGAGACGCGCTGGATGGACATCATGCGTGCCTCAAGCTGTGTCCGGATCCCGACGGAAATGGCCAGAAAAGAGAGAATGATAAGAAGCCATAAGGCCGGGATCAGGATAGAACCCTTTCTTTTCCGCATTAGAATCCCTTTTCGATCCATCCCCAATTGCCATGAGGGATGAAAAATTTTTTTGTGACCACAAAATTCTCCGTCCTGTTTTGTTTTTTGCCGGAGCGAACTGCAAAGGCTAAACTGATTTTAAGCCCCCGCGGAAGTCCCTGGTTTGCAGGCCAGCTTTCCAGCCACACAATATCAGGATTTTCGGACTGCCGGTAGGCGTATTGTACGACAAATGAATTTAGGGAAGCTAAAATTTTTTTCGAATGCTCTTCTTTTTCGGTGAACAAGCCGCGCAGGGGAGTTTCGGTACGGTAAAGCGATTTTTCGCGATACTGATAGGTGACCGAGAAGGGAAGTTCGCGGAGGGTGTCTTCCGAATAATTCTCCAGCATGGAGGGAAATGTAAACTTGCTGCGGTCTCCAATGAAAGGGGCCTCGGAATAATAGATCATGTTGTGAAGCTGGCTTTCGAGAAGGGCGAAGAAAGCGCGTGCCTGATAAATCGGGATGGAAAGCGTGTCCACTTTTTGGTAAGCGGCCAGCCCTCCGCGCAAAACCGAAAGGATACCGGTGAATAGAACTGCCGCAATTGAAAGCGCGATTAGAAGCTCAATCAACAGAACGCCGCTCTTTGCTTTAACTCTATTAATTATATAAGTCATGAAATCTGTATCCGGGTTCTGGCCACGGAATTGGCAATAAGAAAATCCCGGCCCTGCTTCCAGTTGACCTCGACTTTGAAATCCTGATAAAGGGTTTGCTGGCCCCAAGCTTTTTGCGTGCTGCCGATAATTTTCGAATTTACTGTATAAAAATAGTCGTTCGGACTCACAAAATATCCCTTAAGTTCGCCTCCATGAGGTTTTGCATACCGTTCGCCCTTTTCATCATTCTTAATTTCGAAAAGGAGATTCTCAAGCAGGATGGAAGCTTCAAAAGAATCCCGGATTTTTTCCGAAGCATGCAGGGACACAAGAAGCGACTGAATAATCGACGTGAGCACAATGGCAAGGATGGCCATGGCAATCATGGTTTCAATAAGGGCAGAGCCCCTTTTGGTATTTTTCTCAAGCGGCATGAGGAAGGTCTCCTTTTCGCTTGATTTCAACGCCGAGAAGGGAATGGCCCGGAAAAAGAGTGGCGATGGTTTCAGATCCTGCTATCACCGCAATGCTTCCTTCCGTGATTTCACCGTCTGGAATAAAATAAATTTTATCCCGGCCGCGGAAAGACAAGCGGATACCATTTCCGATTTTGCGGGGCTTTCCCCACCGTTCTTCCACGGGCCGCCATTCCACATGCCGTCCCGAGCGCCGGTTGGTCAAGCGGCGGATGGCCGCTTGGTCTTCCGGCACCGGGCGATCGGCCCGGCGCTCCTCGCGCAGAAATCGATAGATGTTCTCTCGGTCGTTGTATTGCAGGGCGTAAGCGTTTCCTTCCATGATGGCGCGATATTGGGCAAAACGGATATCCCGTTCAAGATTTTGAATCAGCGATTCTTCCGAAAGATGCCGGTAACTTCCCGTGAATGCGGGGACAGCGAGGGCCGTGACCAGGGTCAAAACCGCCAGATAAACCAGAAGTTCAATGAGAGTTAGTCCAGTTCGTGATGTCATCATCGGTTCCTTCCGCGCCGTCCGAACCATTGGAGGAAAGATCGTAATCGGAGGTGTTATGCGTGCCGGGAAACCGGTAGACGTAGGGATTTTTCCAGGGATCCAGGGGAACCGACCTTTTCTTAAGGTAGGGGCCCCGCCAGCGTTCGGAATTAGCGGGTTTTTGAATCAAATCCCCCAGCGCCTGGGGATACTTTCCCATGTCCGCTTCATAAAGGTCCAGGGCTACCGACAGTCCTCCCTCAATATCGGCACGAGCGGCCTGGACGCGCGCCTCTTCTGTCCGTCCCGCAAGCCGCGGAATGGTGAGGGCGGCGAGTATTCCCAGAATGATGATGACAATGAGGAGTTCAATGAGTGTGAATCCCTTTTGGCCGTGTTTTCCAAGCATCCGATTTTTCATAAGGCCTCCTTAGCGAACCAGAAAACTGATCTGGAAAATGGGAAGCAACATGCTGATGACAATCACGCCGACAATGATTCCAATCGTAAGAATCAGGAGCGGTTCAAGCAGTGTTGTGAGAACTTTGATTTTCCGCTCAATGTCCCTTTCGTAAACCTGCGAGATTTTTTCCAGCGAGCGGTCCAGCGTTCCGGTTTCTTCGCCGGTCTGAACAAATCCTACGGCCAGGGCATCAAAGGCCCCGGTCCCTTCCATGGAATGCGCCAGAGAATGGCCCTGTAAAACGTCCCGCGTGATGGCCGCGACGTGGGACTGAAGGGCCGGATTTTCCGCGATATTCCCGGCTACAGTCAGGGCTTCGGTGATAGACACGCCGTTTTTGAGCAAAAGCCCCAGGGTTCTTATGAAGTGAACATTTTCTTCCATCTGCAGCATTTTTCCGAACCAGGGCATTTTAAGCCCAAACGTGCGCCATGAAAAATTTCCCTTTTGCGAGGAGTTTTTCAGGTAAAGGCCTGCTCCGGCAAAAAGCAGGGCAAAAAGCCACCAAAAGGAAAGCATGAGGCGGCTCAGGCCGATCACGATTCGCGTGATGAAAGGAAGCTTGCCGCCGAAATCCTCGTAAAGCCCTTCGAGACGGGGAATCACAAAGATAAAAAGAATGAGAATGGTGATAAAACCGAATGACAGGATAACTCCAGGATAAAGCAGGGATTGCCTGATTTTAGAGCGGAGATCCTCTTCCCGTTCCAGAGACTGGCTGATCTGGCGGAGTGATAAATCAAAAGAGCCGCCTGTTTCGCCGGCCCGGATCATGCTGATAATGAAAGGGGAAAAAACCGCGGGGTGGGATTCCAGAGCGTCGGAGAAACTTTTTCCGCCTTGGATGGAGCGCTTAAGATCAGCCAGAAGGTGATTCCAAAACTGTGGGCGCGGCTGTTTTGAAATAACATCCATGGCCCGCATGATACTTAATCCGGCAGAAGACAGGTCAGCCAATTGATCGATAAAAGCGATTTTTTCCCGGAGAGAAACGCCTCCGGATGAGGGGCTTGGTGAGGGTGAATCAGATTCCGGGGTTAAGGTGCCGTCCCGGGCGGTGATTTCTACGGGGAATAATCCCTGTCCGCTCAAGCGCGAGGCCACCTCATCACGGCTTTCAGCTTGCATCTCGCCTTCTACGATTTTTTGGGGGCCTTGTTTGGCTTTATAGTAAAACGTTTTCATCGAAGGTGGCCAATGGACCCCATCGCCGGTTAAAGGCGGATGGTCAGGCGGATTTTTTTCTCATCTCCCAGCTCGCGGGGAAGAGGGGTGTAGGCCCCTTGCTTCAAGACCTCGGCGATTAACATTTTCTGGTCAGGGTGGGTGACATGCCTGGTCTCAAAAACTTCAAGATCTTTCATCCCGCCATTCTGCGTGACAGAAAACTCGATCCGCACATCGCCATGGAGTTCCGACAGGACTGGATTGCTTTTCAAAGTTTGAAGGACCTCCGCGCGAAGGGCCTGGAAATAGTTGCGCCAAATTACGCGGACAGGATCCGTGGAAATCACATGCTGCTCGATTTCCTGAAAAATCGCGGCGCTTTGATTCTCCGGAACGAATTGAGCGGAAACTGGCTCAGGGGCAGAGATCGGGGGCGCGGGTTCCGGCTCAACCGCTTTGACAGGCGATGGAACTGGCGTCACTTCGGTTCCCGCGGCTTCCTTTTTTTCAGGTTCAGGGTTTGCCGGAAAGGTATTTTCAGTTTCAAACCAGGCCGTGGCTGCTTCGGGTTCCGGTGCAATTTTTTTAAAACGATGAGAATGTTTTTTCCGGGGAGCGATTTTTTTCATCCCAGAATTTTCCTCCATCACCGGAATCCATTGATTGACCACCGTGTTCTGAATAACATCCGCCGGCTGCGTTGGAAGCGCCACCTCGGAAATCATGGAAGTGTCCAGGGAGTTCCAGGTCAGCGGATGCTGGGAAAGGGCATCGCGTTTTTTTACCCGTTTGTGAATTTGTTCGTGCCAGTAGGGCCGATTGGCCTTCTCCCAGGGATTGTCAGAACGCTTGTACGCCTCGGCAAAATTCACATTAGCCACTTTGTCGAAATCCAGCAGTTCACCCTTGCCGTTAAGGAATCTTTCTTGCTCGTCGGTCGAAGTGTTGGGCTTCAGAATATGAGGCGTGATGAATATCACCAGTTCGGTTTTTTTGGCATCTTCAGACTTATTGCGGAACGGAGCGCCAAAAAAAGGTATGTCGCCCAGAACGGGAATTTTACGGAACGATTTATCCGTCTTGTCCTGAATGAGCCCTCCCATCACGATGGTGGTGCCGCTTTTGACAATGACCATCGTTTCCACTTCCTGGGTGGTGACCACGGGAACGCGCGTTCTCACAAAAGTCGTGTTGCTGCCTGAGGCCACTCCCTGAAGTTCAAGCGGGGTGCCTGCCGAACTCACCGCGGGTTTAATCTTCATCATAACATTGTTATCCGCCGCGATGGTCGGTTTGACCGTGAGCGTCACGCCCACGTCGACAAACTGAACATTGTCGGCGGTGGAAGCGGTGTTAGCCCCTTGAACAACTGTTTGGCTCACAAAAGGTTCCCGCGTGGCCACCGCAAGTTTGGCTTCCTGATTATTCATCACCGTAAGACGCGGGCTGGAAAGGGTGTTGGTTTTTCCCACGCCGTCAAGGGCCGAGAGCACAAAGTTAAAATCATCTTGGTTAGCGTCGCCAATTTTGTCGCCGGTCAATGTTGCAAAAGTGACATTGGCAAGAGGTCCGCTTGATGGATTGGTCACCGTGAGAGGGGAGCTGAATTTATAGGGATTTTTGGGCGTTCGCTCTAGAATCGCGTTCCAGTCAACTCCAAACCGCGACTGATCATTCAGGACCACTTCGATCACCTTGGCGTCAATCAAAACCTGCAAGGGTTGGGCGTCAAACTCCTTCACAATGGCTGCCACCTGCTTGACCCGGTCCGCGAGATCCCGGACGTAGATTTTATTAGACCTCTTATCGATTTCGAGTGAGCCCGTGACGGGATTGACGACGGATTTCAATTTAGGTTCCAAATCCTCGGCCAGCGCGTAACGCAGCGTGAATACCTTGCTGTCCGTGGGGGTATCCATTTCGGACAGGGTTTTTCCCATATCATCCAGAACAAGCTGCGTGTCAAAAGCGATGATGGAATTGCTGCGCTCGTCGATGATCACGCGGCCGATATTGGATTTGAGCTGGTTGACGATTTCCCCCAGTTCCGAGGCCTTGGCATTTTTGAGGTTAAAGACGTGGGCCTTGCGGTAGTCGCGGAACGGTTTGCCGAATAAAGTCTCGTAGTCCTTATCTGTCATGACGCGGATGATACCGTCTTCTTCCACATAGGCGAGATCCGCTGTCTCAAGGATTTTTTTCAGCGCGCTCCACACATCGACATTCTGGAGATAAAGCGTGACATTGCCGCCGACATTTTTACCCGCTACTATATTAAGCCCCGTGCGTTTGGAGAGAATTTTCAAAACGTCAAGGATGTCGACACCCTTGAGGTCCATGGTGATTTTTTGGGCGAGCGCCGGCTTGGCGGCGGCGTCCTGAACGAGCTGGGCCTGGTCCATCACGTCGGAGCCCGGCTCATTTTCCGCAAAGGAAACGAAGGGCTGGAAAACGAGCGATAAAACCGTGATAAGAACGGCGGATTTTTTAAACAAGGAATATCTCCTTTTCTTCTTTACCTGATTTGAGGACAATGCTGGTTGATTTCACTTCCTTGACCTCAAGATCGCGGAGTTTTTGATGGCGTTTCAGAAAATAGGTTTGATTGATACTCGAGTCTTTGACAATGGCTTCCGGTTCGCCCGTGGCCACAATACCGATCAGGGAAAGGTTCTTGACCTTTTCCTCAATCCCGGCCGCCGCGGCGGGCGCTTCTTTGACCGGCGAAAAGAAAAGATTTCTTGCACCAAGCTTGCTTTCAAAGGCATCCAGGGACTCGAGATTGGCTTTGGCAATGGCCGGCACGGTCACTGCCTGGGCCGGCACGGACCGGAAGGGAAGCGCATAACTGGCGAGCAAGTAGAGGAGTTCAGCCATAAAAAACACAGCCGAGGCTGCCGCTAGAATCATGCTGACACGTTTCACCCTCTCGCTTGAAATTTCCAAACGCGGCATATCCTTGAAGGCACTGAGTTCTAATATATCTTTTATAGACATAGGGTGTAAATATTATGCTTTATAAATATCGATAAAAAAGTGGATTTCTTTAACCATTCTTTATGCCTGAACTTAGCTACGCGTGACGGTTGCGGTGAAAACTTGCGATTGATGAACGGCAGTGATGGAGCCGTTTACGAGGGTCACTAATTGGATATTCAATTGATTCGTTTTATAAGTGCCGGTAGGAGCCCCTTGAAAGTTTGCGGCTAAATAAATATAAACCGTTCCGCTATTGGTGGTTCGATTGGCAATCGGAGCCGCAGCCAGTGAGGCCAATCGCTGCTGCAAATCAAAAATAAAAGAAGCAAAACCTGCCGGAAAAGCCGAACCGTCAGGTCTCTTTTTATCAACCACAAAGAATTCATTGGCAGGATCAATCGGATCAAAGTTGTAACCTCCGGTTTGAGCGGTTGGGAAAACCACCCAATGCATGGGCACATTCACGGCAGTGGAAGTGGTAAGAACCATTCCGGCCCCGTCTCCTCCTCCGGTGTATTTGGGATTAGCACCGGCGCTGGAATTATCCGTGAAAATAATCACGGCCTGATAACCGCTTTGATTACTATAATAATTCACTTTAAGATACTGGGGAAAGTTGTAGGTGGTTGAGCCGGAAGAGCTACCGCCAAGAGAAGTTCCATTTTGAATCGTGACTGTAAGCGAACTCGTTTCAAGAACAGATCCATCCGCCGTGAAAAGAGAGGCGCTCGTGATTCCCGGACGTCCCAGGAAGCACATAGATGCAAGAGCCAGTGATATCACGAAAACCGATTTCTTCATGTCGATGCTTTTTCCTTCCGCTCCCAAACAACGGCCGCTGTTTTTTCCATTAAAACATCCTTGCCGTACAAATTACCATAATTTAACTTCAACCGCACCTCGTAATCTCCCGGCGGAATAGATTCCGGGTGAAAGAGATAATCGAAAGCGAACGGCTGATTGGGATAAATCGAAGGGATTCGATCCACCGCATAAGTATATACGACTTGATTTGTTGCCAAATTTTTTACCTCGATAGTTCCTGTCGGTCGAATATGAAAGTTGCTGTTATTCTTGATTTCCATCGAAAGGAGAAGCTCGTCTCTCGGATCATTGACGTCCCGGTATTTGGCCGAAAGTTGAGTGATTTCAGCGCTGAGTTTGTCTTGTCCCTTCGCAGAGAGATAAAACACCACGCCAAGCCGCGCCTCAAAGTTTTCGAGCTGGGTGAAGCGGAAAAAAACTTGCGCCACTTTCTCATTCTTAAAATCAGGGGGGGTGATGATCCGATACTTGATTTGTTTTTTTTCACCCGGCTGGAGCGTGAATGAATTTGGTTCGATTTTTAACCATTCGTCGACTTTTACTTTATCATAGGCCCCCTGCATATAGCCCATCCAATCTTCAAGCTGGACCGTGATTTTTAAGGGTTCGGAGCTGTTGTTGTTGGTAACCCAATAGGATCCTTCATCGGTGGAAGAGGGTTCCATCACCTTTTCAATGAGGGTGGGTTCCACGCTGATGTTGGCGCGAGCTGTTGCCGGGAATACCAAAAAGCCAACAACAATTCCCAAAACTGTGATATTTCTAAACGTCATAAGAACTCCTTTCTCTTTATGAAAACTGGCACACTTCAAGCACGAATTTGCCTTTGTATTTCTGCGCGGTCGCAGTCTCAAAATTTGCTCCCAAGTAAACGGAAACCGGAGAAGCGCTGCCGCCTCCCGGCCTGAATGGCATCAATGTTCCGTTTCCGTCCACCGTCACACGCCGCCGTGCCGTCAACGGATTGAGGAAGTCGGAGCGCCGGAGGTCCTGAATCGGCTCTTCCAAATTCGGGTTGCCGGTGAATTCATATCCTCCCGGCAGAATCGGATTATCAGTCGCTGTCCAGAGAACCGGTACGGATTCGGAACGGTCCGTTTCGCCCATCAGGCCGGCGCCCTCTCCGTTTCCAGTGTAATCGGCATTATTTGTAAAAATACAAATCCCTGAATTAGAGCCCGAAGGAGTAAAGGTGATTTCGATGTACTGTTTGGAGCTTGAGAATTTCGTCCCCGGTGAAATGACGCCGAAATCGATTTTTGCTGCGGGAGCGTTGTCCGAGGTATTTTTTAAAGCCGCACCGAATGTTATTTCAGGACTCGACGACCCGAAAATTTTATCCGTGGCGGCTTGGATGCGCGTGTTTTGCTTAAATGTTTTCCAGATGAACCGAGTGCGGTAATTTTCCATCATGACGACTTCGGGCCCCAAATCAAGGCCGAGATAACGCTGTGAAAACTCCCCTTCATTATTGAAGGAGTCACGCGGCCCGTAGGCGCCGAACAATTCATTGAAGTGATTGCTGTAGTAAAATTTCAGCACCTGAAAGGCTTGGTTGTTCGCGAGGGGTTCGTTGGCCACGGTCCGGAAAAAGGGCAGGCTTGAAAGCGGGGCATAGACGGCTACTGTCCCGTCATGAGCGCCCAGGCTGAAGGGAGGTGCGCCGTATTGCCCTTCGTAGTAGTCATCCGGCCTCTGCACAGCCGAGAGTCCCCAGCTTTTGCTGTGATAAGAGAATGGGAAGAACGGACTTCGGTCGATGGTGAATTGGCGGTTGGAGCGCGTGCCCTGAACGGAGTTCGCCCACCAGTTCACACTTCTAGGATTGGCTGCGCCCGGCACCAGATTGGGTTTGTCAGTGCCCAGTTTTTCAAAGTCAAACCAGCAATGGGCGTAGAGATAAGTGAAAAAGGAACCAAAGAAGGAATTGACCAGTCTGAACTCCTCGCCCGTTCCGCCGCGGTAACTGTTTTCGGTTCTCGGGAAACTGTAAAAACTTTTCAGGAATGAAATATTATTAGGATCGCTGGCAATGGCCATCAGCGACATGATCAGGATTTCATCCGTGTAGTGGTCATAAACCCCGGCAAGTCCCCCTTCCGGCGTCCAGCGGCGGATAAACATATTGTTTCCGTTCACAAAAAAGGACCAGTTCGTATTCATGAAGATCTGGTCGGCTTTGGTCTTGACCGTGCCTCCGAAAAATTCTCCGGCCGTGAGCACGCCGGCCAGAAGAAGTGCTTGATCGATGGAAGAAACTTCGGAATTCACGTGACGCGTTCCGTCATTATTGATGAAATGGTAGAGAAATCCCTGCGAGCCGTATCGCGCAGGGTCCTGCGCCTGAAGGCCCTGAATTCTCAAAATATCGTCCAGAATGGCTTCCGCGCGTTGTCTTGCCTGAGCCGTGGAAACCCGGTTCCAATTCGGATTTCCGGTGTCAAAACGGTTGGCAAGGATGGTCAAGGCCGTTAACCCAAATCCCGTAGCCGCAATGCTCGAGAAATTTTTATTATCCGCATCTTTGACATGCCCCGGTCCGATGACCTGATCAAAGAAATAATGCGCGGCCTGGGCCTCGGTTTTGTCAAGAATTGCTTCATCGGAAAGGGAAGCACCGGAATTGGGCGTAAGATTGGGCTTTGCATTGGCGAGATAACCTTTGAGAGAGAGGAAAAATTCATCCACGAAGATAGTCCCGAATCCGTCTCCCTGCGTGTCGCCTTCCACCAGAATGGTCATGGTGTCAATTTCGCTCAGGCGCTGGAAAAACGGAAAAACGAAGTCCTGATATTGATCCGTGATTTTAAAGAAGAGAACCAAGCTGGCAAACTCGCCGCCTTTCCGCATTTCAATCGTAAGTTTGACCGGGAATCCGGCCTGAGTGTCCCCGCGTACACGCAGATTCACGGTCTTGAAATTTGTGATATCCACGGGCGTGCCGTTATTTTCAAAGAAAAGTCCTGCCAGGTTTTGATTTTTGAGATCATAGTTAAAGCGGATGGCATTGCCGCCGTTATTGCCCAAAGTGCCGAGGCCTCCTGAGTCATTGACGATTTGCCGGTTGGATTGCGACCGGGCAGGATTGCCGTCAATAATCCCTTGATTTGTGAACACCTTCAGAATATCCAGATTGCGTTCGAGATCCACGCAGAGATTCACCACGTTGGAGAATAGAGAAGCAACCCCGCCGCTCTGCAAAGGTCCGTTAAGCGCCCGCACGCGGTAGAAATAGATGCCCGATGTGGTCACGTTGATGACCCGCTGATTGGTTTGAGAGGTGAAGGTGCGCAGGATAGTCTGAAAATCCACGGTGCTTGACTCTTCGATCTCGTAAAGGGTGGCGCCGGAGCCCGATTCATCGCTCCATCTGAGCGTGAACTGGCCGCTGAAATTGGCGATACCCGGATCGATCAAAGAAGGCGTGTGAGGCCCGGGTCTTACCGCGTCCTCGACTGTAATCTTGATCGTTCGTTCCGCGACCAGGCTGCCGTCACTCACCTGGAATTTGACGGAATATTCACCCGATTGTGTGAAATCAGGACTGAAATTAAAGACGTGTGTCGCCGGATTAAAGGAGGCATTTGTGGGCAGTCCGATCACGCTGAAAGTGATGGAATCGCCGTCCGGATCATTTCCGGTAACCGTGAAATTCAGATTTTCTCCTTCTTTTAAGCGCTTGTCGCCGATCGAATCGAGGATCGGCGCGCGATTCACATTGTTGACCGTAATGCGCGCTTGCGTGGAAGCGGAAAGCGTGCCATCGGAAGCCGTGAACACAAAGTCGTACGCACCGGCCTGGTCAAAATCAGGACTGAAGGCAAAATGAACCACGTTCGGATCGTTGGGATCAGCCGTGATGCCGGCATTGCGAGGCAGAGGAGCCGGGCCGGTGATGCTGAAACTTAAACGGTCACCGTCAGGATCCTGGCCCGTGACGGCAAAACGCAGAACCTGGCCTTCATTCACGGTTTGATTTTGCAGAGATCCAAGCGTAGGCGGATGGTTGTTCGAAACATTATTCACCGTGATCAGGCGGGTTTTCGTGTCCGTAAGATCGCCGTCAGAAACGCGGAAGGTCAACGTGTATTGGCCGGCCTGATTGAAGTCGGGATTGAAAGTGAAGGTGCCTGTGCCGTCGCCATTGTCTCTGAACGTGCTATTCTGCGGCGAGGAGTCAATGCTAAGAGTAAACCTGTCATTCTGAACACCTCCCGTATTGTCAGGATCCGTAGTCTGAAGATTTAACGTCAGCCTTTCGCCTTCATTCACGCTGGTGGCTCCAGTGACCGTAAGGTCCGGCGCGGCATTTTCACGGATCACGGTCAAACGGTTCGTTCCTGCTTTGGCTTTTACATCTTGAATGGTTCCGCTGGGCCAGCGGATGGTCAAGGTATCCGCTGCGGACGCTGTTCCCAGGCCTAACGTTTGAATCGGAGATTCCTTGCTGTTGCTGGTGCCTTCCTGGACAAAATGGACTTGCCTGCGGGATGCGGCTGTTAAATCAATTCTTGCGCCAAATCCGGCACGGTTGCTGCGGGTTCCGACCGTGCGGATTTGGATGTAAGTATTGGTTTTGGGCGAATCATTGCGGTGCACAGTGAAAGGATTGCCCGCCACGAAAAGATCCACGAGCCCGTCTTCGTTGTAGTCACCGACCGCAAGCTGGCGTGCAGTCAACGGCAACCCTGTGCCGGAATCCTGTGTTTTGTCCACGAGTTTGCCTGCGCCGTCATTGGCGAGAAAAACATTTTGTTCGCTGTTGCGGATGATGTAGAGATCCAGAAAACCGTCATTGTTGAGATCCGCAAAAATAGCGCCACGGGCATTCAAACCCAAAGAGGGAATCCCCACTTGGGAGGCGATATTGGTGAAGGTGCCGTTGCCGTTATTTTGGTAGAACGGGCTGGCAACGCCGGAATCGTTGACCACGAAAAAGTCGTTGAATCCGTCCAAGTTAAAATCACCGACAGTGACGCCGACACCCGGTCCTGTGTCGCCGACGCCTGCCGACTGGGAAGCAGTGAATGTCCCGTTGCCCTGGTTGATATAGAGGACATTGGCGCCGAGATAATTGACGAGATAAAGATCCAAATCGTGATCGTTATCCACGTCGAAAAAGGCCGCGGCCCGGTTGTCATCCGTGGCTGCGATTTGGATGCCCGCCTGTTGGGTCACATTGCTGAACTTGCTGTTCCCGAGATTTCTAAAAAGTGTACTTGGCTGTCCGCTGTTCACGACAAAAAGATCCACCAACCCGTCGTTATCGTAATCCGCAAAAATAGCACCCACGCTATTGGCATTGGAACTCACGCCGGCCTGCGCCGTGACATCCTGGAAAGTACCGTTGCCATTGTTGCGAAGCAGAAAATCAGCGCCGTTCCGCGCAATGAAAACGTCGAGAAATCCATCGTTATTAAAGTCCCCGAGTGTGACTACGCCGCCTGCGAAAGCATTGCCCAAATCAAGAAGCGTGCTCTCGCGGAAAGTTCCATTGCCGTTGTTGGCGTAAAGGGTATAAGCCCCGATGGGTTTTGCCACCAGCAGATCCATTTTTCCATCGCCGGTTAAATCGCCCACGGCAACGGATTCGGAGTTGAGAAGCGCGGCCACACCTGAGGCTGCGGTTTGATCCGAGAATTTGAAATTGCTTTGTGCGCCGGTAGTGGATCCACCGCCTCCCGTGGTGCCTCCGCCCGTTGTTCCGCCGGTGGTAGTCCCGCTGGTCGTGCCTGAGGTCGTTGTACCCGTCCCCGTGGAAGACGGGAAGAAAGGTGCCTGAGTAACCACGCCATTGCCAACGGAAACACCGCCTGCGCCTCCTGTACCTCCGGTTCCGGCCGTTCCCGGCCCCGTAGTGCCGGGGGTATTTCCAACAGTTGATGGGGATTGAAAACCGGTCTGAGGCGGTTTGGTGCCGATGCCTGTGCCGGTTTGACCCGAGGTTGAAGGCGGATTGTTAGCCTGAGAATTAGTCAAGTCTTCCAGGGCCTCTTCGGGGATTTGCGGTGCCGGCAGGTTTCCGGGAATTACGTAAAGCAGGATGGTCTGGCTTACAGAATGAATCCCGTCCGAGACAGTGAACGTGGGCATGTATTCTCCAACATGGATTTCTTCCGGAAACCACCGAAAAACGCCATTTTCGAATTCGGCGCCGGGAGGAAGATCCGTGGCAGTGAATTCGAGAGGATCTCCGTCAGGGTCACTGGCCTGGAGCTGGAATTCCACCGGCAAATCCGTGCTAAAAACATAATCCGGGATGGGTTCAAGAACCGGCGGCTGATTTTCGGAAGGAGTGGGCTTGTCTTCTGCGGAAAGCAAGGAAGGGCCCAATCCTCCCTGGAAGATAAGGAGAAAAGCCAGAAAGCCGGTTAGGCCTTTCTTTGCTAACTCTCTCATAAATTTGTACTTAAAAAAACAAGTCAAGACTGAGCCCTCTTTTGCTTTCTTGGGGTACACCCATACCCTCAAACATCCAATCAATTTTTTGATCCGATGCAGCGCTGCATAAATTTTTGTCATTCTGAGCGTAGCGAAGAATCTAAAGCCGAGATCCTCCAGCTTAGCGAAGCAGCCCTTTAGGGTCGCCTCAGGATGACACTTTCTTAAAAACTCTTACTTCTATAACTCCATATAAAGCAGGCAAAAAAAATTAGAAATATCTTTTTTATGATTCCGCGCTTTGCGTGAGGAAATATTCTTTCGCCCATCGCAGAAGCGAACAGCTGCTTTGTCTGAAAGAGCTATAGTAAAAACAAAAGCCGAATCACGGCAGGAAACTTGTTGGGTTGCCTGGTAATTCGGCTTCTCGTTCCAACGCTTGTAAAAAGACTCAAGCGTTACTTTTTAACAATCGGTTTGACTGCAAAACACACACTCCGCCTTTTCACGATGAGGATCTTTCATTCCCCACCTTTTATATGACACTGGGCAGAGAAGGCGCATCCAGCTCATCCGTGAACGAGAAATGGCCGATTTTACCTTTCCCGTTACGGATTAGATGGTAATTACTTGAACCGACACCGTGTTTGTCTTATACACTTGCGCATCTGCTCCGGTGTAATCAATACCCACATAAATCTTGACGTTTCCGTCCGTGGACTTTCTGCCAGCTGTCGGTGTGGCAGTACCGTCTGCAGCAGCAAGTTCTCCTTGGAGACCGGCAAGACCAAATACAACTGAAGCAAAACCGTTGTCCAAAGGCTTTGCGCCATCGTAGCAATCGCCGTCCCAGTCAACGCCTTCAAAGTTGTCGCTGGTAGCATTGCAACGATTTTGAGCAGCACCCGGTGTCCAAAGAACTTTGTCAAACACGTTGTTGTTAGCCGTGCCTGCGGTGCCGTTACCACGATCGTTGTATTCACCCGTTGCCTTGTCACAGACTTTGTCTTTGTTCTTGTCATTGCAAGCCGAAGAACCGAGCGCCGGATCATTGTCCGCACGTGTGCCCTGCAATGTGTCCTGAAAAAAGAACTCACCGCTTTTGCCAGAGAAGCTCACAGTGGTTAGACTGTCCTGAACCTGCCACCTTAAAGGAACAACCAGATTGGAGTCTGTCACACCCACGGCGCCACTGCCCTGAGCGATTCCGATATATTTTGGAGTCGCCGTCGGACTTGCGGTGCTGCGGTTGTTTGTGTTAATCGTTATAGCCTGGAACCCCAGCGAGTTATCGTTCCACGAAGTGTCAATGTAAGAATCACCATTCGCGAATCCTGTGCCGCTAGGGAATGAAATCTTGGTCGAAGCCGAGTTGTCTGCGACCTTTTTCAAAGCTGCGCTGAACGTCGCGACGGCGGTTACAGTACCTTCCGCGTCGAACGTGACAGCGAGAGCTTGTCCCTGAAGCGGCAAGAAAGCGAGGGTTATTGCAAGAACCCCTCGCACTATTTTGTTAAACGTTTTGTTAAACATTGTTTTTCTCCTCCTTAATTTTATTGTGTTGAATTCTTATTTAGAATTCCATTCAAATAGCCCATAAAAAATCTTTTCCTTTGTATTAAAGTATATAAAAAGCCCTATTTCCCTGCAAGTATGCGATGGCTCTCTCTCTTTTTTATTTAAGCCTTTTTGAAGTCTGATAATTCAAAGATTTTAAAAAGTTTTTCAATTCGTTAGTTAATATACCACACAGCCTTGCTTGTTTCAATAGTTTTTAAACAAATTTTTGAAATAATTGGAAGTTTTCGCCGAATTGCTGCAGAAAATTTCGACAATGATAAATTTTGATTAAAATTGATGAGCTATAGAATTTTTTGATAATGTTGATTTCTCTTTTTCATGTTTCTTCAAAGAACGCATAAACCAGGGTATGCCCTTTATTGACAAGCCATCTCCTTACTGATAATATCCGTCCACGGCGTAACCTATTATGACATATTCACCTATTAAAGAGATTATTGAGGAAGTCAAGCAGGGGCGCATGGTCATTATCACGGATGACGAGTCGCGTGAAAATGAAGGGGACCTGATCTTTGCGGCCCAATTCGTGAGCCCGGAAAAAATTAATTTCATGACGCGGTTCGGCCGCGGCTTAATTTGCGTGCCTCTTGAGGAATACCGGATCAGCGAGCTCGGCCTCAGGGACATGGTGGAAAAAAATCAAGATGATTTCCGGACCGCGTTTACGGTCTCTGTGGATGCGCGGCTCGGGATTGCCTCCGGTATTTCGGCTTACGACCGCGCTCGTACCGTGGAAGTTCTCGCCGATCCTTCCTCCAAGGCCTCGGATCTTGTGACACCCGGACATATCTTTCCGTTAAAAGCCAAGAAGGGTGGCGTCCTGGTGCGTGCGGGACATACCGAAGCGGCTGTCGATTTGTCGCGGCTGGCCGACCTTTATCCGTCCGGCGTAATTTGCGAGATCATGAATGAAGATGGAACCATGGCGCGCGCGCAGGATTTGTTCCGTTTTGCGGAGCAGCATCAGATCAAAATCGGTACCATCCGATCTCTCATCGAGTACCGGCGCAAATTTGATAAATTAATTGTGCGCGAAAGTGAAGCCGTGATTCCCACGCAAAGCGGTGTATGGAAAGTGGTGCTTTACCGCTCTTTGGTGGATCAGATGGAGCATATCGCGCTCGTGCAGGGCGAGATTTCCGCAAACCCAACTTATGTCCGGGTTCACTCCGAATGTTTTACGGGCGAAGTGCTGGGCTCGCTCCGGTGCGATTGCAAGGGCCAGATGGATGCGGCCATGGAGTTCATCGCCCAGCAGGGAAGCGGCGTCTTCTTATATATGCGCCAGGAAGGCCGCGGCATTGGATTGGCCAACAAGCTCAAGGCCTACGCGCTTCAAAATCAGGGATTGGATACTGTGGAGGCGAATGAAAAGCTCGGTTTCAAACCCGACCTCCGTGATTATGGAACCGGTGCGCAAATTCTGACCGATCTTGGTGTTCGTGAAATCCGGCTCTTGACCAACAATCCCCGCAAAATTGTGGGACTTGAGGGCTACGGCCTCAAGGTGGTGGAGCGGGTTCCCATCCAGATTCCTCACCACGAGCAGAATGAAAAGTATCTGCGCGCCAAAAAGGAAAAGCTCGGGCATTTGTTTGACCTGTGAGATCATCATCAATCATGCCGAAGACCTATGAGGGAAATTTTTCAGGAAAGTCAAAACGATTTGCGATTGTGGTTTCCCGCTTTAATGATTTTATCACGAAGCGGCTTTTGAGCGGCGCCTTGGATCAATTGAAGCGTCATGGCGTTGCCGAATCAGATATTGAAGCCGCGTGGGTTCCCGGATCTTTTGAAATTCCTGTCGCAGCTCTGGAAATGGCCAAAACCAAAAAATTCGATGCAGTGATCACGCTGGGATGTATTTTACGCGGCGGCACGGATCATTACGAGCATGTGGCTTCTTCCGTGGCCGTGGGAGTGGAAAAAGCGTCTGTCGAGGCCGGAGTGCCGATTGTTTTCGGCGTGATCACCTGTGATAATCTGGAGCAGGCCATTGACCGGGCGGGCGCGAAAATGGGAAATCGCGGTGCTCAGGCCGCTCTTGCGGCCCTGGAAATGGCCAATCTTCAGCCAGCCCTCAGAGGCAAATGAGGATATGCGTAAACGGACCATGGCACGCGAATACGCGCTTCAAGTATTGTACGAAATTGAATTGACAGGTTACCCCGAGCATGAGGCCTTTGAATATTTTTGGCAGGATCAGCCGGCCGATGACGAGGTGAAAGTTTTTATGGAGAAATTGGTCAGCGGTACGCTCCGGAACTCGCGGGTGATTGATGAGATCGTGGCCAAACATGCGGAGAATTGGGATCTTAGGCGCATGGCCGTGGTGGACCGCAATATTATGCGGCTAGCCACGTATGAACTGCTTTTCCTTTCCGGTGAAATTCCGCCCAAGGTGGCGATCAATGAAGCCGTGACCATTGCCAAAAAATATTCCCAGGAAGAATCGGGAAAATTCGTGAACGGCATTTTGGACAAAATCAATCACACCGAAGAGCGTATCGTCGATTCCGCCCTTCCGCGAGAATAGGTTTTCTTCCATGGCGTCTTCGCCACATATTCCCTGGATGCAAAGAGCGCTCGAACTGGCTGAAAAAGGCCGTGGCCGGACTTATCCCAATCCGCTGGTGGGCGCGGTGGTGGTCAAAAACGAAAAGATGATTTCGGAAGGATATCACGCTATTTTCGGCGGCCCGCATGCGGAAGTCGAGGCGCTGAAGCGAGCGGGTTCGCGGGCCCAGGGCGCCACGCTTTACGTGACGCTGGAGCCATGCTCGACTTTTGGCAAAACTCCGCCCTGCACACGTCTTGTTCTCGAGAAAAAAATTCGCCGGGTGATAGTGGCCTGTCCGGATCCCAATCCCCTGCACGCCGGCCGGGGAATAAAGGAACTTCGGGCACACGGCGTTGAGGTGATTCCCGGTGTTCTCTCTAAGGAAGCGGCCATTCAAAATGAAGTTTTTTTAAAATGGTTAAAAACCGGCCTGCCGTTTGTAGCGCTTAAAATGGCGGAGACGCTGGACGGAAAAATCGCGGCTGTGGGCGGAAGTTCACGCTGGATCACGGGTAAAAAAGCGCGCCAGGCCGTGCACCGGCTTCGCGCTGTTCATCAGGCTGTGCTGGTGGGAAAAAATACGGCGCTTCAGGATAATCCGCGGCTTAATGTGAATATTCAAAATGCGCCGCAACCTGTGCGCGTGATCTTGGACCCGCGGCTAGAAGTGCCTCTTTCATTTAATATTTTTAAACCGTCTGACCGGAAAGTTATCGTGGTCACAACCGAGAATACTTTCAAGAAAAAGTTTCCGGTTTATGATCGGAAGAATATTGGCCTGCTGGCGGTCCGGTCAGCCAATGGAAGGCTGGACCTGAAAGATCTTTTGCTAAAATTAGGCAAAATGGGGATGGCTTCCTTGCTGGTGGAAGGCGGGGGAGAAATCGCGGCCTGGCTTCTTGGAAAGAAACTAGTCGACAAGATTTATTTTTTTGTAGCGCCCAAAATTTTGGGGGGAAGGGATGCCACAACGCCGGTCGAGGGCCCGGGCATTCGGAACTTGGACCATGCCATTGAAATAAAAAATATGAAGATTTCAAATGCGGGCGAAGATTTTTTATTTGAGGGATATCCCTGTTATGCGTAAGGAGGCCTGAATGTTTACCGGAATTGTGACGCAAGTCGGGCAGGTGAAAAAACGCCTCGATAAAGGCAATGTCGCGGCATTTGAGATCAAAACCGCGGGTGGATTTCTCCGGCAATTGAAATTGGGGGACAGTGTGTGCGTGAACGGCGTGTGTCTGACCGTCGCTAAGAAGGGAAAATCATCTTTTATGGTTCAGGCCGTGCCCGAGACTTTACATGCCACGAATCTTGATTCTCTTAAAGCCGGCAGTCTCGTGAATCTCGAGCCCTCTTGCCGTGTCGGGGACGAACTGGGCGGTCATGTTGTGACCGGCCATGTGGATGCGGTTGGACGAATCACAAAAATAGAGCGTGGTTCCGAATCCTTGACCTTGCAAATCCAGGCACCCGAAGTTATAATCCAGCATCTGATCGTCAAGGGCTCGATCACACTCGACGGCATCAGTCTTACGGTTCAGGAAGTAGGAACGGATTTCTTTAAAGTGGCCATCATTCCTTATACATTCAAGCATACCAACCTCAAAGCCAAGTCCGAAGGATTCCTGGTCAATCTGGAAGCCGATCTTTTTGCCAAATATATAAAAAAATATGTCTGCGAGATGTCTGCTTCGACCGGTGAGCAACCTTTTTCTCCGATTACTGAAAAATTTTTGAAAGAGCAGGGATTTTGACCGATGGAAAATAAAATCATTCTGATCACCGGCGGCGCAAGAAGCGGCAAAAGTTCCTACGGCCTCAAATTGGGCAGCCCTTTTTTTAAAAAAGCCTATGTGGCCACGGCCCAGCCGCTGGATGAAGAGATGCAATTGCGTATTGAAAAGCACCAACGGGAAAGAGGCGCATCCTTTGCTACCTTTGAATCCCCGCTTGAGCTTCCTCAAATGCTTGAATCAATCCTTCCGAAATTTGATTTTGTGCTCGTGGACTGTTTGACATTTTGGATTGCCAACCTTCTGCTCTCGGGACAAAGTGCGATTGCGATTGACGAGGCGGTTAAAAAACTTTTGGAGATTCTCGCGTCCCGGCGCTCTGCGGTGGTGCTGGTGACGAATGAAGTGGGCATGGGCGTTGTGCCGGACAACGAACTTGGAAGAAAATTTCGGGACCTTCAGGGGAAACTGAATCAGCTTGCGGCTGCGCGGGCCGATGAAGTGATTTTCATGGTGGCCGGGCTTCCGGTGTTTGTCAAAAAAGAGGCGCACTCTTATGCAGCCGTTTGATTCCTGTCTGGCGCGCATCAAGCCCCTTTCAGCTTCCTATATTAATAAAGCCCGGCAAAGGCTGGAGTCCCAGATCCGTCCGGCGCACAGTCTGGGAGTGCTGGAGAAAATAGTCGAGCGGCTCGTGGCCATTCAGGAAAAGATCCGGCCATCGATTGAAAAAAAGTGCGTGTATGTCTTTGCCGGGGATCACGGTGTGACCGAGGAAAATGTAAGCTGCTATCCTCGGGAGGTCACGGCCCAGATGGTTTACAGTTTTCTTTCCGGCCGCGCCACGATCAATGTTCTGGCCCGCGCAGCCGGGGCAGGGGTTAAGGTGGTTGACATGGGTGTGGACCATGATTTTCCCCGCCGGGATGACCTGATCCTTCGAAAAGCGGGATACGGCACGGCGAATTTTACCAAGGGTCCGGCCATGAGCGAAGAGGAATGCCGGCTGGCTTTGGAAGCCGGGATTAGCTTGGCGTGCGCGGCAAAAAAAGAGGGGTTTGAACTTGTCGCCACGGGCGATATGGGCATTGGGAACACCACAGCGTCCAGTGCGGTAATTGCCGCGCTGACGGGCCGGAAGCCTCAGGAGGTGACAGGCCGCGGCACAGGCATTGACGATGAGGCCCTGCAACGGAAGATTGCAGTGATTGAGAAAGGGCTGGAGGTGAACCGGGATTTGCTCACGGATCCCATGCATGCTCTCCAAGCTGTCGGCGGTTTTGAAATCGCGGGCATTGCAGGTTTTGTCATGGGATGCGCCATGGAAAAAATACCGGTCGTGATAGATGGTTTGGTGGCTTCCGCCGGCGCTCTGGTAGCGTTTGAGCTGCATGAGAATATTCGCGATTATGTATTTTTCGGACACCGTTCTTTTGAACGCGGTCACGACGCGGTTCTCAAAAAATATCACGGCCGGGCCATTCTGGATTTGGATATGCGGCTGGGTGAGGGAAGCGGCGCGTGTCTGGCCATGGAAATTCTGGATGCCGCGGTGAAGGTTTATAATGAAGTGGCCACTTTTGAGGAAGCCGAGGTGGCCACCCGGAAAATCCGGGAAGAACACGATCATTTGATTGGAGGACTGATCGCTTGAAGCTGAAATACGCCTTTGTAGTTGCCGGGACTCACTCGGGAGTGGGAAAAACCACAGCCACGCTCACGCTTTTGGCCACATTGCATGAAAAAGCCCTGCTGGTTCAGCCGTTCAAGGTGGGGCCGGATTATCTGGATCCGGGATATCACAATCTTTTTTCCGGCGGAAAAAAATCAAGAAACCTAGATAGTTTTCTTTTAAGCGAGGATTATATCCGGGAAAGTTTCCGGCGTAATACGGCGCGGGCGGATGTGGCGGTTATCGAGGGAGTGATGGGCATGTACGACGGCAGTTCGCCGGCGAGTCAGAGAGGTTCCACGGCGCATATTGCCAAAATGCTGGGGCTGCCCGTGATTTTAATTGTGGACGCCGAGCGCATGGCGCATAGTGCGGGCGCGGTGATCCTTGGGTTCAAACAGTTTGACCCGGATGCCAATTTGCGCGGAGTAATTTTTAACCGCGTGGGAGGGCCCCGTCATTACGAATATCTTCAGAAATCCATTTCGCCGGATTGGGGCGTGGAAATACTGGGCTTTATTCCGCAAGACAAGGAAATAGAGATTCCCGAAAGGCATCTCGGCCTGTGCTCGGCTTTGGAAAATCCGCTGAGCCATTCCTTTTTTGACCGGTTGAGAAAAGCGTCGGAACATATTGAAATTGACCGCCTTTTGAATGTGGCCCGTGTGGAATCGGAGCAGGATCTGCCTTTTTCTGTCCTGCAGGAAGAGATCTTTGGAGAAAGACCGCATGAAAGCCGGGATAAAGCCAAAGTGAGAATCGGCGTGGCCTACGATGAGGCCTTTTCATTTTATTATGAGGACAATTTTGATCTTCTCCGCGAGGCCGGTGCGGAGCTGGTGTTTTTTTCGCCGCTTTACCGGGATGTTCTTCCGCCGGATCTTGACGCGCTTTATTTCGGCGGCGGTTTTCCCGAAATGTTTGCGCCCAAACTTTCACGAAATTTATCCATGATTGAAAGCATTCAAAAATTCGCGAAAGACAAACATTTTATTTATGCCGAATGCGGCGGCTTGATTTATCTTGCGGAACAATTCAAGGATCTCGAAGGGCAAGTGTATCCGATGGCAGGGCTTGTGCCGGGTCAGGTTGAAATGACTTCTTGTTTGCAGTCTTTTGGGTACAAAGAAATTCGGACCAAAACGAATACCTTCCTATTTGCGAAAAATGAATTGCTCCGGTCGCATGAATTTCATTATTCGCAGTGGACGCCTTCGTACAACGGGTTTGAAGGCCCTTATGAGATTCAGGACCGGGAGGACGGATTCTGGTCCTATCCTGTCCTGGCGTCCTACCAGCATCTCCATTTTGGCACCTACCCTTCTATGGCCGAAAGATTTGTGGACTCGATTCTTGAAGCCAAATCCCCGGAAAAAGTTTTCTTTTAATGAAACATTTTTTTCGAGCTCTGGGTTTTCTGACCATTTTTCCTGTTCCTTCCGGTCACAACGAGGAGCCAGAGATTCCGCTGGCGGAAACAGTCTCCTTTTTTCCTCTGGTGGGAATCGTGATCGGCGTCCTGAGCTATGTTTTGTTTTGGGGGGCCTCGCGCTGGCTTCCCTGGAGGGCGAGCGTTCTTTTTCTTCTTGCCGGGCCCGTGATTTTTTCAGGCGGGCTTCACGTGGATGGCTTGAGCGATTTTTGCGACGGATTTTTTAGCGCCCGGACCAACCGGGAAGAAATTTTGAAAATCATGAAAGATTCCCGCATCGGCGTAATGGGAGCGCTGGGAATGCTGCTCACGCTGTTTGCCAAATATGAACTTCTCGTGGCCGTGGGTTCCAAGATGTTCGTTTTTCTTTTTATGCTGGCAGCATCGCGCACGGTTCAGGTGGCGGTCGCGTATTTTCTTCCCTATGCCGGCAGGGAATCAGGCATGGCAAGAGAATTTGCCGGGCATATCAGCCGTGAGGGCTTTTATGCTGCGGTGGCCATCACGGCTTTTGCCGCGCTATTGACAGGATGGCGGTTTACTTTTCTGGAGGCCGTGTTTCTTGTTTTTTTTGTCGGTTTATTTTGCGTTATGGCAAAAAACCGGTTGGGCGGTGTGACCGGGGATTTGCTCGGCGCTGCGAGTGAGCTTTCGGAGCTTCTGGTTTTGATCGTTGCCGTGGGGGTGCGGCCGTGATGAAGGGTTCGGTTCATGGCGGCAACCGCAGGGCCTTTGCCGCAACCCGCGGTATTTCCGAATCCGGCGTGATTGATTTTTCGGCCAACTGCAATCCCTGGGGCCCGCCGGACTCTGTTTGCCTCCGTTATCAGGAATCCTTTCCCTTGCTCTCATGCTATCCGGACCCGGACAGCTTTTTTTTGAAAAAGGAAATCGCCAGGCATTTTCCCGTGTGGCCGGAAAACGTCATTGCCGGGAATGGTGCCACGGAGCTCATTCATCTCGTCGTCCAGTTTTTGAAGCCGCGCAAAGCCCTTTTGATTGAACCGACTTTTTCCGAATACCGCCGGGCTTTGAATCTCGCCGGCGCGGAAGTGCGCGGCCTGCTTCTCAGGGAAAAAAATGATTTTCAAATCAATCTTCCGGAATTTTTAAGTGCCGCGCAGGGCGTGGACCTGGTTTTTCTCTGCAATCCCAACAATCCGACCGGTGCGCTGCTTCCGCGCGCGGAAGTTTTGGCGTTGATCGAGGCCATGAGGCGGCGGGGTATTTTTCTGGTGATCGATGAAGCGTTTATTGACTGGATCCCTGAGGAGTCCGTGGCGGCCGCGCTGACGGATCAATCTTCCTTTTTTATTCTGAGGTCGCTCACCAAATTTTACAGTCTCCCGGGCATCCGCATCGGTTATGGCTTGGGATCGAGGCGGCTGATTGAGCGGCTGGAACATGCGAAAATTACCTGGTCGGTGAATCAGCTGGCGGAGGCACTGGGCGTTGAGGCCTTGAGGGACATGGAATTTCATAAAAAATCCCGGCACTTATTAAGTGAAGAGAAAAACTTTTTGATTGCGGGATTGTCCGCGATTGAAGAATTGAAAGTTTTCCCATCGGCCGCTAATTTTTTTCTGGTTAAATTAAAGAATGCCCTGCGGGCGGGAGATCTCGCCGAAAAATTGGCGTTTGAAAAAATCATGATCCGGGATGCCGCTAATTTTGTGGGCCTGGATAACCAATTTTTCAGAATCGCGGTGGGAAACCGGGAAGAAAATCAATGCCTGCTCGCGTCCCTGCGCCGGATTTTTGAGGTGTGCCATGCCGCAGGCTAAGACTTTAATGATTCAGGGTACGGGTTCGGGAGTGGGCAAGTCCCTGCTCACGGCCGCGCTTTGCCGGATTTTTAAAAAGGCAGGATGGCGTGTCGCGCCTTTTAAAGCGCAGAATATGTCCAACAATTCTTTTGTGGCGGCCGAAGGCGGAGAAATCGCCCGCGCCCAGGCCATGCAGGCCGAATGCGCAGGGGTGGCGCCTTCGGTTCATATGAATCCCGTGCTTTTAAAACCGCATTCCCTCACGGAATCTCAGGTGGTGGTGCAGGGCCGGGCTTTGGAGTCCATGCAGGTACGCGATTACTATCGTTTGCAGAAAACTTTGTTCTCCAAAGTCGAAGACTCTTTCCGGTATCTCGAGAAGCGTTTTGACCTGGTGATTATCGAAGGCGCGGGGAGCCCGGCAGAGATTAATCTCCGCAAATTTGATTTTGCCAACATGAAAATGGCGCGCTTGGCTCGGGCGCCTGTTCTTCTGGCCGGCGACATTGAACGATGCGGTGTTTTTGCCTCGCTTTACGGAACTTACGCTCTTCTGACACGGGCGGAACGCCGCCATGTGAAAGGGTTTATAATTAATAAATTCCGGGGAGAACCGGCGCTTCTTGGGCCGGGGATCCGTTATCTTGTGAACAAGACCCGTGTTCCTTTTTTGGGAACCGTTCCTTATATGGAAAGCCTCTTTCTGGACGAGGAGGATTCGCTGGACTTGTCCGCAGATTGCAAAGAAGGAGGCCTTGACATTGCGGTTTGCCGATTCTCAAGAATTTCCAATTTCACGGATTTAAAACCCCTGGAACTTGAATCCCGGGTGAAAGTGCGCTATTTCGCAAGAGCACAAGACTTTGGAAAGCCGGATCTGGTGATTCTGCCGGGCACAAAAAGCACGGCCGTGGACATGGAATTTTTGAGAAAACAGGGGCTGGACCGGCTCTTAAGGCGATACGTTAAAGAAGGGGGAACTTTGCTTGGTATCTGCGGAGGATTCCAAATGCTTGGCCGTGTGATCGAAGACAGGCACGGAATGGAAAGCTCCCGGAAACGCATGGCCGGACTGGGGCTTTTGCCGGTCAAAACTTTTTTTGTTGCGGAGAAGGTGACGAAAAAAGTCAATGCCCTCGTGAATATCCGCATGAACGGCCGTCGGATCCGCGAAAATGTCAAAGGGTACGAAATTCACATGGGCCGTACCACGGGTCCGAAAGATTCGAATCAGAACGAAGGCATGGTTCAGCAGCGCAATGTTTTCGGCACTTACCTTCATGGATTGTTTGAAAATGATTCGTTCCGCCGGAAATTTCTCGGCGCGCTTTCCGGCAATGGTCACGGGAGAGATCGCGCCCATGCTATGCCTTTTGCCCAGGCCAGGGAAAAGAGCTATGAACGTATTGCGGAAACGGTCCGGGAAGCCTTGGATATGAAAAAGATTCACGCGATTTTATGTTAGGACTGATTCTTCCAGTGGCCTATGCCATCGATCTTTTGTTCGGGGACCCCTTCTATGCGTTTCATCCGGTGCGTTTGATCGGCCGCATGATAGGGGCCTATGAAAAGAAACTCCGCGAATTTTTTCAAGATGAGGTGCGCGGCGGAATGCTGCTTGCTTTTGGCTTGCCGGCAGATGTTTTTCTTATCACCTTTTTTCTTCTCTGGTTTACCCGCGAGATTCATCCCGGTCTCCAGTTTGCGCTGAGTACCTTTCTTATTTATAGCAGCCTTTCCATCAAAGATCTGGCGGATCAGGCGCTCAGGGTACGGGATGCGCTCGTCAGAGAGGAATGGGCCGAGGCACGCGCGGCTTTGTCCGGAATTGTGGGCCGCGACACGGCCCATCTTGACCGCAAGGAAATCATCCGCGCTGTGGTGGAGACCGTGGCCGAAGGGACGCTCGACGGCGTCATCTCTCCTTTTATGTACGCAGGTCTGGGCGGCGCGCCTTTGGTCATGGCGTTCAAGGCCGTGAGCACGCTGGATTCCATGGTGGGATACCGGAATCAACGCTATGAGAAATTCGGAAAATTTTCCGCCTGGCTGGATGATTGGAGCAATTTTATTCCCGCGAGGATTGCGCCTTTCCTTATTGCCCCGGCCGCCTTTATTTCCGGCTATCACGGGCTGAGGGCTTTCAAAACCGCGCTCCGGGACAGCGGACGCCAGTCCAGCCCCAACAGTGGATTTCCGGAAGCCTGTTTTGCCGGTGCTTTGGGAGTGAAGTTGGGCGGCTTGAATTATTATGAAGGCGTGGCGGTTGAGAAAGCGATCATAGGCCAAGAGGGCCGCGAGCCCGAGATTGAGGATATTGACCGGGCCGTCCGTTTGATGTATGTCAGTTCTTTTTTTGCGTTTATTCTGGCCATGTTGATTTGGTATTTGGGCTGGTTTCTGGTCAAGCGGATTCAGGAAGAAGCCGGAATGCCGGAAGATTCGGCGGAATAAGGAGACAGTTCCATGACAGAACCCCCGCTTGAAAGTCCCGTTCCCAAAAATGCTAAAAGGCAAAAAAAGGGATTGATCTTGGTCCATACAGGCGATGGCAAGGGAAAAACCACAGCGGCCTTAGGGATAGCCATGCGCTGCGCTGGAAATAAAATGAAGGTGTTCATGGTTCAATTCATCAAAGGCGCGTGGAAATACGGGGAGCTGGCCGCGGCCGAGAAACTCGCGCCTTATATGGAAGTAAGACCCATGGGCGAGGGGTTTACCTGGGATACGAAAAACCGTGCCCGGGATATAGAGATGACCGAAAAGGCATGGGCTTTGGGCGAGGAAAAAATGATGGGCGGGGAGTACGAGCTTGTGGTTTTTGACGAAATCAATTATGTGGTCGATTATCAATATCTTGATGTGAAAAAGGTGGTTCAGGCCCTGGGGAAAAAACCGGCCAAGGTCCATGTGATTCTGACGGGCAGGAATGCGCATCCCGAGGTTATTGCCATAGCGGATTTGGTGACGGAAATGAAAGAGATCAAGCACCCTTTTAAAAAGGGGATTTTGGCCCAGAAGGGGATTGAGTTTTAGGATGAAACTTTTTCTGGTTCGCCACGGAGAGACCAACTGGCTTTTGGAAGGCCGGCTTCAGGGGCGTTCGGGGGTCGAGCTCAACGAAACCGGAAAAAGACAGGCACAGGCCGCGGCTGATTATTTTAAAGCCATGAAAGTCCGCCGGCTTTACGGTTCGGAACTTCCGCGTGCGAGAGAGACCGCTCATTTTATTTCCAGAGCCTGCCGGCTTTCCCTGGAAGAGGATGCCCGGCTGAATGAAATTTATTTTGGCGATTGGGAGGGCCTGCCCCATCAGACAATTCAGAATCAATACCCGGAACTTTACCGGAACTGGATGGAATTGAAGGCGGATTTTATGGCGCCGGGCGGGGAAACTGTCCAAGTCGTGTTGGAGCGGGTCCGCTCGTTTTTTGCGGAGTTAAAACATTTGTCCGAGACGGTCATTGCGGTTTCGCATGGCGGTCCCATCCGCCTGCTGCTTCTTGAGCTTCTCGGAGAGCCGCTTCATAAATTTCGCTCTCTTCCTATTGAACCGGGGTCGGTCACGCTGGTTCAAAATGGTTCGGTATCTTTCAAAATTGTCAAAATCCACGTAGAAACCGGCGCCGAGACCCCTATGCGGACCTTTCTAAGAGGAGAAATTCTGGATGCCCAATAAACACGAGTTTCCGGCTAATGAAAAAAAAGGCGTGTACCGCGCCATCCTGCTCCGTCGCGATATCCGTTCCCAGTTCAAGCCGGATCCCATCCCCGACGACGTCTTGGCCAGAATTCTTTATGCGGGCCATCATTCCGGCTCTGTGGGATTTATGCAGCCCTGGAATTTTATTTTGATCCGTGACTCGGAGGTTAAAAAAAAAGTCAGAGCTGGGTTTGAAAGGGAGAATCAGGCTGCCGCACAAAATTATGAAGGAGAGCGCAAGGATAAATACGTTTCCCTCAAACTGGAAGGCATTCTGGAGGCACCGCTCAATCTATGCGTTACCTGCGATACGGAGCGCGGCGGTCCGCATGTGTTGGGCAGGAATACGATCCGCGAGACGGACCTCTTCAGCACCTGCTGCGCCATTCAGAATTTGTGGCTGGCGGCGCGCTCGGAAGGAATCGGCATGGGCTGGGTCAGTATTTTGAAAAATGAGGAAGTTAAAAAGATTTTGAATATTCCAGCTACGGTGATCCCGGTCGCTTACCTTTGCCTCGGCTATGTCACGGAATTTCCTCCCAGGCCTATGCTGGAGACAGCGGGATGGGAGAAGAGGATCCCGCTTGATGAGTTGGTGTATTTTGAGAAATGGCAGGAGAAGAATCTCAAGGATTTGGATCAATTCAAATCGCTATGGAAGGATTTGGAAAAAGAACCGTTTAGTTAAAAAAGAAAATTCCATGAGTTCCGGTATAACTTTGGAAAAATATGAACGGCACGTTTTCGTGTGCACGGGGCCCCGCTGTGCGCCCGGAGAGTCGGAGGAGCTTTATAAATCGCTCAAGAGGCGGCTGGAGGAGCTCGGGCTTTACCGCAAGCCGGAGATGGGGCCGGTGAAGAGGTCCCGGTGCCACTGCTTCGGGATTTGCGAAAAAGGGCCGATTATGGTGGTTTATCCGGAGGGCGTCTGGTATGGGGAAGTGGGGCCTGACAAGCTGGAAAGGATTATCCAGGAACATTTGATTCAGGGAAACCCTGTGGCGGATTACAGCTTTCATTCTCAAGGAAGATAGGAAAAAGCCGAAATATATATAAGCATACCCATTTTCATTAGGAGAAACGCATGAAAGAGGAGCAACCGGCAGGACTTGCGGAAAAACCGCAGGATAGCGAATCGGAAATCAGCGAAGGTAAATTTTTTGCAGCCGTGGGGTATGTTTCCATTCTTTGTCTGGTGCCCCTGATTTTGAAGCGTGAAAATAAATTTGCCCTTTTTCACGGTAAACAGGCCTTGGTTCTTTTTATCCTTGAGTTTGGCGCCGGCATTTTAAAAATTGTACCTGCGGTCGGGGATGTGGTTTTTACCCTGGCGTTTGTGGTGTGCGGTATTCTCTCCCTGGTCGGAATCCTGAAGGTGCTGATGAACGAATACTGGGAGATGCCGCTCGTCTACGATATAGCCCAGAAAATTTCCCTCTGAACCGCAAAGGAGCGAAATTTTTGTCTGCACGATTGACGTCGCGTAAAAAGTACGCTAGAATCCACTCCATAACGCACTCATAACGTGATCACCCATAAAAAAAGTCCACTGGAAGCAGACAAGTCTTGGAGTTTGATTTTAGCCCCCGTCAGAGGGGAACTCGCCAAAAGTCAAACGACGGATAAGCTGTCTCAATTTTTCTCCATATCCGAAGAGGAATCCTCCCAGCTGGTGGAAAGCGCTCCTGTGATTCTTCTTGAAGATATGCCTTACGAGACCGCGCAAAAAGCCAAGCATTACCTTGACGAAAGCGGGGTGGAGATTATTCTCACCAACAATCCGCTGCAGAAAAGGAAATGCTTCAAGACGGTCTGGCCTGAGGAGCCCCGTTTGAATTTTGTGCCCCGTGAGACCTCACTCTTTGAGCCGCCATCCCGGAAAGAGTTTTTTTCACCCGAACAGCCTGCGCCCCGACGGGACGAGGGATCCAGAAACGGTGCGTCCGTTCTAAAAAATACCGGTTTTGACGACCAAGGCGAATACCAGAAAAGATACGAGCTTCTGCTGCATCAGTACAACCTTCTGGCAGAAGAAAAATTAATTCAGGAGCAGAAGGCGCTCGCCATTGAAAAAGAAGTGCGGTTTTTGCGTGACAAGGACAATGCCGCCTCCAGCCATTTGAAGGCGCTGGCTTTGGACAAGGAGAATTTGCTTCACGAACTGGAAGCGCTTCGAGTGAAGCATGAACTTGTGGCCAAACAGCTTGAGGCTGCCGAGGCCGCACAATCCAGAAAATTTTCTGCGGTCGAGAACGAGAATAAAGCCATGAAAGAGAGAATCGAAGCGCTCGAAAAGGAATATGAAGAAGCGGAAACTCTCTGGGCCCGCAAGCTGAAAGCCAAGGACGACGAGGTGCGGGGACACGAAGATCAGAGGGAGTTGTTCCGCAGAAAGGCGGAAGATTTGTCGCTCCGGCTTGAAGATGCGGAGCGGAGTTATCAGCGTGCTTTGGTGGAGGAAACCATGGGACTGCGCGAGCGGGCCTTGCGGGAGCTGGTCAAAAGGCAGGAAGATCTTGAAAGGGAAATCACGGAGAAGGAAAAGCTTCTCAAGACCATCCTTGCCGAGCAGGAAATATTTGAGCAGGAAATTGTCCGGGCCAAGCAACTGAAACCAGGCAGCAACCCCTCCGGCCCTGAGCATCTGACCGCGGCGGGTTTTTAGCCCAAGTTTGCGAATCCAATTTAAGTGCATCTATCTCATCATCGGGATATGCGTGGTCATGGGCTGCGCTAGTCAGCGGCCGGTTCTTAAGCCCATCACAAGGGAGCAGAAGGCTTTTTGTGCGGTCAGGGCCCTCCATGAAAAAGGGAAAAGCCGGCGCGTGGTTGAAAAGGCGCAGGATTTTTTGAAAAATTATCCGGCCGGCGATCTTGCGATTCCTGTGAAATATTACCTGGCCCTGAATGATGAAAAGCTGGGGGACCGCGAGTCGGCAAAAAAATTGCTTCTGGAAATCATCAAAGGCTATCCGGCAAGCGGCTGGGCCGAGCTGGCGGAATCCAATCTGAAGAGCATGGAGGCATAGAACCGGATGCGGGAAGTGGTGCTTTCCAAAATCAAGATTGATGAAAACCGGAGCGAGCAGATCATTGTGCTGAAGGAGAAGGAGGGCGAGCGCCTGCTTCCGGTCGTGATCGGCATGGCGGAAGTGAACGCCATTAAATTGAAGCTGAGCGGCATTACGCCGCCGCGGCCTCTCACGCATGATTTGTTGTTGAACGCTATCCAGTATCTCGGATCCGCTTTGAAATATATCGTGATAGATAAGCTGGAGAATAACACTTTTTACGCCAAGCTGGCGCTTGAGAAGGATGAAGAGGAGGTTTTGGTTGATGCCCGGCCGTCGGATAGCGTGGCCGTGGCGCTCAGGGCAGGATGTCCGATTTATGTGGCCGAGGAAGTTTTGGATGAGGCAGGTTTGAATTAGGGGTACCGCTGGTTTAACCGAGAAGTTTCATTAGGGTACAACCAAAAGGGGGAAAGAATGAAAGATTCTAACGAGTTCGGCAAGAATATGAAGGAGCTCCTTAATCTGCTGAAAAAGATCCTGAAATCTCAAAAAATGGGCAATGTGGATTTGACGGCACTTTTGGAAAGTAAGAACGTGAATCTGAATCTTTGTTTTTTTACTTTTTTGCCTCTGAGCGAGGAAGATTTTGCCGATTTCGAGTACGAAATGGGTGAGCTTTTTGCCGAAGAAGATCCGGCGGAAGGCGGGGACCTGAATTCCGAACTCACCAAAAACGATCTGGAGTTTCTCAAAAAATACGGCCTTAAATTCTGACATGAAGTGCGATACCTGCGGCAGGGAAGTCGCGGTGGTGAAGCGGGTGATGATCCGGGAGAATTACGACCGCACCCTTTCCCGCGCTGTTTATAATTGTCCGGATTGCTATCAGAAAAAGGTGAAGATCCAGACCGCCGGCAAGTAGTCCGCAAGTCTGCTGGTAGGTTTTTTATGAACTTCTCAAAAATTCGTATCGCCTGCCTTCAAATGGGGGCGGGCGAAAACACGGAAGAAAATGCGGCCAAGGCCGTCCGGATGATAGGATTGGCCCAAAAAAAAGGCGCGCATCTTGCGTGCCTGCCTGAAGTTTTTCATTACCGTGGAAACTCTGAAAAATTTCTCCAAGCCGCACAAACCCTTTCCTCTCCCATGATTCAAAATTTTTGCAAGCTTGCCGCGCAGCTAAAAATGGGAATTCTTCTCGGGAGCGTGCTAGAGAAATCCGCGAGCCGTAGAAAATTTTATAATACTTCCATTCTTATTTCGGGAAAGGGAAGGATTGCCGGCGTCTACAGAAAAATTCACCGTTTTGATATTCATCTCCGGGGTCAGATGGAAGTTTCAGAGTCCAAACATATTCTGGCTGGCAGAAAAACAGTGGTGTCCGAATTCCACGGGCGGAAGGCGGGACTCAGCATTTGTTATGATCTCCGTTTTCCCGAACTTTACCGGCGACTTGTTTCCCGGGGCGCGGAGATGGTATTCGTGCCCGCCAATTTTACGAGGAAAACAGGACAGGCGCACTGGGAGATTCTTTTACGCGCGCGCGCCATTGAGAATCAGATTTTTGTGATTGCACCAGCCCAGGTGGGCACCAATCGGGCCTCGGGCATCCGGAGTTTCGGCACAAGTTTGATCATCGATCCCTGGGGCAGAATCTTGGCGCGCGGAAGCAGGTCCGGCGAAGAAATTATCACCGCAGATCTTAATTTTGGTGCCTTGCGAAAGCTACGGCGAGAATTTCCGGTTTTGCGCCATGCAGATATTAAAGGTTAACTCATTTTAAGGGAATAAGTTAAGCTGATTTAGGCCAGTTGACATTTTTTGAGTTATGATTATACTATTATCTCTTTAGCGAGGCAGCCATGTACGCCATTATCGAAACGGGAAGTAAACAGTATAGAGTTCAGGCCAACGATATCTTGGAAGTTGAAAACCTCTCCAAGAAAGACGGAGCCAGTGTGTCTCTCCGCAATGTTCTTTTGATAGCGGACGGCGAACAGGTGACCGTCGGCCAGCCCCATGTGAAACACGCCTCGGTTCAGTGCGAGGTGTTGGGCACGGTTCGCGGGGATAAAATCATTGCCTTCAAGTTCCGCCGCAGAGAAAATTACCGGCGCAAAAAAGGCCACAGGCAGACGATCACGCGTCTTAAGGTCAAAGAAATCGTTCTCAAGAATGAGTAGGAGTTTTTAAATGGCGCATACTAAAGCTCAGGGAAGCAGTACAAACGGCCGTGACAGTAATTCGCAGCGGCTGGGTATTAAAGCTTACGGCGGCGAAAAAGTGACAGCCGGCTCGATCATCGTCCGTCAACGGGGCACGCGGTTCAGACCCGGTCTTTATGTCGGCCTTGGGAGCGATGACACTCTTTTTGCGTTAAAGGACGGGGTGGTCTGCTTCAGCCCGAATCGCGTGGTCAGCGTGACGCCGTCCAATTGATTCTAAAGTCCTTCCTTTTTAAGTCCCAAGTCTATCATTCTCTCACTATAAAAATCGAAGGCGCGTATCGCGGGAAAAATTGCCGCGAGATTCAAAAGAGGGGTGTCTGCTTTGATATTTGTCGATGAAGTTATGATTCATATCCAGTCCGGAAACGGCGGCAAGGGATGCGAAAGTTTTTACCGCCGCACGGATAAAAAATTCGTGCCCACGGGAGGCGACGGAGGTAAAGGCGGGGATATTATTTTCCGCGCGGTACGCAATATGACCAGTCTGTATTCCTTCAAATTCAACCCGCAGCACCGTGCTGATTCTGGGCAGCTAGGCGGAGGAAATCAAAAAACGGGAAGGAATGGGAAGGATTTGGTTGTTTTTGTTCCGTGCGGAACCACGATTTTCAATAAAGCGGATCATCTGTTGATCCGCGATCTTGTGCACGAAGGGGATGAAGTTGTCGCGCTGCGGGGCGGCCGGGGCGGCATGGGCAATCAGCATCATGGCAAAGCAGCGACACCGGGAGAACCCGGCCAGTCGATGGATTTGGTGCTGAGTTTGAAACTCAGGGCCGATATTTTTCTCATCGGCAGTCCCAATTCGGGAAAATCGCGACTCTTGAATTATTTAACCGGCTCCAAAGCCAAATCAGAGGCGTATCCCTTTGCCACAAAATCACCACAGCTCGGCATTTTTCAAACACCGGATTACCGGTCATTGCTTTTGTGCGAACTTCCTTCTCTTGTGAGCGGCTCCTCGCAGGGAAAGGCGCTGGGAAACCAGTTTCTGAAACATCTGGCCAGGGCACGTCTTTTGTTCCTGATGCTGGACCCTTTTCAGGATGCTTTTGACCCGGTTGCCGGATATAATGAATTACTGGAAGAGATCAGGGCCTTTAATCCCGAATTTGCCGCTATTCCTCATTTTTTGGTGATCAGTAAAATAGACAGGCCGGAGGTGAGCGAATCGCTCACGAAAAAAAAGTTGAATGTCCCCTGTCCGGTTTTTAAAATTTCGGCTGAAACGGGGTTAGGCATTGAAGCGCTCATGCAGGGGGCGGAGAAAAAAATACTGGTGTCCGCTGAGGTAACATGAAAGAAAAAGTAGGCAAAATCAGACGCATTGTGGTCAAGGTAGGGACCAGCATTCTGACCGCAAAGTCGGGCCGGTTTTCCCGGGACGAGGTGGAGAGAATTTCCGCAGAAGTTCTCGAGATATTGAAGGAGGGCTGCGAGGTGGTGCTGGTCAGTTCCGGCGCCATCGGTTGCGGCATGGATGTTTTGGGGCTCAAATCAAGGCCCAAGGAGCTTCCTTTGCTTCAGGCCTGCGCGGCCATCGGCCAGGGCAAGCTCATGAAATTTTACGAGGATTTTTTTTCAAAACGAAAATTTCACACGGCACAAATTTTGCTCACGCGGGACGGAATTCAGGATCGGGAGCGGTATCTTAACGCCAGGAACACGTTCAACGCGCTTCTCCGCATGCGGGTGCTACCGGTGGTGAATGAGAATGACACGGTGGCCACAGAGGAAATCCGGTTTGGCGACAATGATAATCTTTCTGCGTTTGTGAGCGCTCTCGTGGAGGCGGACCTTCTTGTGATTCTTTCGGATGTGGACGGATTTTATTTAAAGGGCAAGACCCGTCTTGATCAGGTGAAATCGCTCAGCCAGATTGACAAGGATCTCCGGGCCCACCTTTACAGTAACGAGAGGGCCGAGACCACGGGCGGCATGGAAGCCAAACTGGAGGCCGCGCGTCTGGCCATGCAGTCCGGCGTGCCCATGGTGATTGCGAATGGCCGCGAAAAAGGTATTCTCAAGAAAATTTTGGCCGGCGAGCCGGTGGGAACATGGTTTCACGCTAGCCTCAAAAAAAGGGCTCTTAGAAAAAACTGGCTGGCTTTTTCTCACGCCAAAGGGGATCTGGAAGTGGATGACGGTGCGCGCAAGGCCTTGATCGAGCGCGGGACAAGTCTCCTGCCCACGGGCATTCGCAAGGTTCACGGGGCCTTCAACCTGGGCGATGCGGTGCGCATCATTGATGCCAAAGGGGCGGAGATCGCACGCGGACTGGCCAATTACGGGGCGGAGGAGCTGGAAAAAATCCGCGGGCATCGCACGGATGAAATTCAGAAGCTTTTGGGTTACAAATATTATGACGAAGTGATTCATCGGGACAATATGGTCATTACGGCGGGGGAATAATATGACGACTTTATCCGGATCGTTGGACGGCCTGGCTCATTATGCCAGGCGAATTGCGCGTTTGGGCCGGGAGGCTTCCTATGAAGTGGCGAATATTTCAACGGCGCTTAAAAATAAAATTTTGAAGCAGATAACTGCGAAATTTAGGGCGCAAAAAAAATATTTGATCAAAGAAAATGCCAAGGATCTGGCCTACGGGAAAGAGACCGGTTTGTCTTCCGCGCTCATGGACCGCATTGCCCTGAATGAGAAACGTGTGGAAGACATGGCCGACTCTCTTGAGGCTGTGGCTAAACTCCCAGATCCCGTGGGCGAGGTGATCTCCCGGTGGAAACGCCCCAATGGGCTTCGTATTTCCAAGGTCCGGGTGCCGCTAGGCGTGATTCTCATTATTTATGAAGCCAGACCCAATGTGACACAAGAATGCGCCGCGCTTTGTCTTAAGAGCGGCAACAGCGTGATTCTCAAAGGCGGCCGCGAGGCCTATCATTCCAACCGGGCCATTGCCGGAATTTTCCGGGACGTTCTCAAGAAAAACCGGCTTCCGGAAAATATCGTGACGCTGGTTGAAAAAACCGACCGGCAGGTGGTGGATGAACTGCTCAGACTTTCGGATGATATTAATCTCGTCATCCCGCGGGGCGGTGAGAGTTTGATCCGCAAAGTGGCGGAGCAGTCCCGTATCCCCGTGATCAAACATTACAAGGGTAATTGCCACGTGTACGTGGACAAAGCAGCGGATCTCAAAAAGGCGGCGGCCATTGCTTTCAATGCCAAGTGCCAGCGGCCGAGTGTATGCAATGCCATGGAGACACTTCTGGTACACAAAAACATTGCCGGAAAATTTCTTCCGGAGCTTTATAAAAAACTTGCAACTGTGGGCTGCGAAGTACGTGGCTGCGAGAGAACCCGCAAGATTCTTCCGCAATCTAAACCCGCGAGTGAGCAGGATTGGTACGAGGAATATCTTGACCTTATTCTAGCGGTTCGGGTCGTGGACAATGTGGAGGAGGCGATACGCCACATTCAGAAATACGGCTCAACCCATACGGAAGCAATTGTGACGCGGGATAAAAAAACGGCTGCCCAATTTGTCAAAAAGGTGGACTCTTCCTCAGTGATGGTCAATACCACCACCCGTTTTTCCGATGGGTTCCAGTACGGGTTTGGCGCGGAAATAGGAATTTCAACGGACAAGATTCATGCCCGCGGCCCCATGGGACTTGAAGGGTTGACTTCCTATAAATATGTGGTTGAAGGGACCGGGCAACTCCGCAGTTAAACGCGAGGCCTCTCAATGAGAATTGGTATTTTGGGTGGAACGTTTGACCCGGTTCACCGGGGCCACCTTCACTTAGCCCAAGAGGCCAAAAAAAAACTTGCCCTGGACAAGGTTCTTTTTGTGCCCGCCTATCTGCCCCCTCACAAGGAATCCAAGAAAAGGGAAATCACGCCGGCCCGTCTCCGCTTAAGGATGCTCAAGCGCGCTCTGGCCGGAAAGCGTTCATTCAAGATTACGGATTTTGAGGTTAGAAAAAAAAGAAAAGTTTATACGGTAGAAACTCTGCGGGCCTTGCGCAGGCGTTGTCCCCGCGATGAATTTTTTCTTTTGACCGGAGCGGATAATTTTTCTATCCTGCATCAATGGAAAAACCTCGGCACGATTTTCCGGCTCTGTCATTTTGTGATTGCCCGAAGACCGGGATTTAGAAAGAGCGGGATGGGAGAGCAAAAAAAAATCATATGGCTTCCCATTCGGCCTCTTAATATTTCCTCAACCAAGATCCGCGAAAGGACAAGGGAAGGGAGATCCGTAGCCCGCTTGCTTCCGCCAGGAGTGAACGGACTTATTAAAAAACACCGGCTTTACCGCAGGCGGAATTTTTGATGAATTATTTTGTCCATTCTGGTTTTGTGATTTTTTTGCTTTTGGCTGCGGCATTTTTTGCGGCAGCCGAGACCGCTCTTTTTTCGCTCTCAGCCATTGAAAGGCGGCGTCTTGATGCGCGGCATCCCAAGGTGTCCAAGCTCGTCAATTACCTTCTTGAACACCCTCGCCGAACTTTGATCGCGCTTCTGATTGGAAATAATCTTGTCCATGTCTTGGCCAGCGCCATGGTCTCCCTGATGGCAATTCATCGTTTGGGCGAAAGCGGCGTTGGGATCGCGATCGCTCTTTTCACCGTGCTTTTGGTGGTGGCGGGTGAGATTATTCCCAAGACCGTGGCCGTGCGGAACAATGAGGCCTTGAGCGTGATGACGGCTTACCCGCTTCATTATTTTGCCAAGGCTATCATGCCACTACGCCTTCTGGTCCGTGCTGTGACGGATTGGACCTTGTCTCTTCTTATTCAGGAAAAAATCGGGCCGGCGGATAAAATCTCCGAAAAGGAGCTTCAGGCCCTGATTCAGATCGTGCAGGAGGAAGGCATCCTGGATCAGGCTGAAGGCGAGCGGCTGGAACGGCTTTTCCAGCTGGAGGGCCGGAGCGTGAAGGAGATCATGACCCCGCGCACGGAGCTCATTGCCTTTGATATCAATGAAGACCGTGGGGAACTGGCCCGTATGGTTCAAAAATACCACTACACGTATATGCCAGTTTACAGCGAAAGGATGGATCATATTTTGGGGATGATTTCCACGCAGGAGCTGATGCTCTACCCCGAAAAGAGTATTCAGGAGCTTCTGAGGCCGCCCTATTATATTCCCGAAACCAAGCGCATTGACGAGATCTTGCTTGAGATGAAGAAAACCAGAATTCATTTTGCCATTTGCGTGGATGAATACGGCGGAACCGCCGGCCTCGTGACTCTGGAAGATATTTTAGAGGAGATTTTTGGCGAAATTTACGACGAATACGCGAAAAAGGAAACTCTTTTCGGCAAGGTGGGCAGGGATGAGTTTATCGTGGACGGCAAGATTCCTATTCAAAAATTCAATGAACTGCTAAATGTCGAAATCAGCTCGGAGGTTTCGGAAACGCTTGGCGGTTATATTTTTGAGCAGTTGGGCCGGATCCCGAAACTGAAGGAGACCTTCCGTCTTGAAAACTTTTATTTTGAAATCCGGGAAGTGGACCGGCAGAGAATTTCCAAGGTTTTTGTCCGGAGGGTGATTTAAATGCTATATTTTCTTATAGCCCTTTGTTTTGTTCTTTCGGCTTTTTTTTCCGGCTCCGAGATGGCGTTTGTTTCCTGCAATAAACTGCGGCTTAAGCGGTATGTGAGCGAGAAGAAAGAAGGAGCGGATCTGATCGAGCACTTTCACCGCCATCCCAAGGATCTTTTGGCCTCACTCCTGGTGGGCAATAATCTGGCGAACGTGACGGTGACGGCGCTTACGGCCTATCTTTTCCAACATCACCTCGGGACCGATAATGAATTTCTCGTGACGCTGGCAGTTGCGCCTCTTTTGATTATTTTTGCGGAAACCGTTCCCAAGGATTACGGAAGGCAGAAGGCGGATGAAATCGTTTATCAGCTGGCGCCTGTGATGGCATTTTTCGCCCGTCTTTTCCGGCCCTTTGTGCGCGGCATCCTTTTCATCACCGACGCGCTTTTGAAAGCTCTGGGAAGCTCCGAGAAAAAAAGCCCCTTTGTTACCAAGGAAGAATTTCATTATCTGATCAACGAGAGTGTCCGGCAGGGCGTGATCTCCGAACATGAAAAACGGCTGGTGGATACGATTCTTAATTTCGAGAAGATACGCGTGGAGGAGGTAATGACTGCGCTTGACTGCGCGGCTCAGTTGGAATTGGGGAAAAAGGTGGGGGACCTCAAGGCCCAGGCGCGGAAAACCGGAGCTCCGTTTGTGCTGGTGTATGAAGAAATTCCCTCCATTATAGTGGGCGTGATCTATGTGTTTGACACGCTTTTTGAGACGGATGATAACCGCCCTTTAACCTCCTTTTTGCGCGCCCCGCTCTTTGTTCCCAAGGACACTTCAGCCGAGAAGGCATTTCTCAAACTGCAGCAAAGTCATCAGTCCTTTGCCGTGGTGGTGGATGAGGACCAGGAGGCGGTGGGAGTGGTGGGGATTGATAACCTTCTTTCCCTTTGACAGAAGGGACCCATTGTGTTAGAATGATTTTGTTTTAGAGACTTCCGAGTCTCTACTCACCCTAGTAGAGGTTCCTGGCTTTATGCATCCCCACTTGAGCTAGGAACCTCTTTTTATTTGTTAACAGCCCGGTTGATCTAATATGGAAGACGAAAAGCAAATCAGGTTTACGCAAAAGAAAGTGGATGATTCCTGGAAGCAGTCGGTGGAAAGCGACAAAGGTAAAGTGTCGCCGGCTTCCGAAGAATCTCCTTCTGCAAGCGTTTCCTTCGCCGAATTTCTGACCTCGCTCGGCGTTCAGTCCCTGGCGCATATGGGAGAGATCGAGAATCCGGCCACGGGCCAGAAAACCAAAAATCTTCAGGCCGCGCAGGAAATTATTGATCTCTTGATGCTCCTCAAAGAAAAAACCAAAGGCAATCTCACGCCGGATGAGCAATCCCTTTTAACCAATCTGCTGGCCGAACTGCAGATCCGCTTTGTGGAAAGCGCCCGGTGAAAAAGCATCTCCTTTCCGCTTTCAAAATCCTGGTCAGTCTTGCGGGCATTCTTTTTATTGTTTTTCTGGTTAAAAGCCGCTGGAATGAAGTGGTCAGGGTTTTCGCCAGTTTTCGGCCGGAAGTGTTCGCAGCCGCAGTTGCCGTATTTTTCGTGTCGCTCGCCATCATCACCGTACGGTTTGACGCCATCCTGCGAGTGCAGGAGATCCGTCTCCCCTTCAGAACCCTTTTTTATTTGAACGGAATCTCCCTTTTTTTTAGTCTTTTTCTTCCTTCGGCCATCGGCGGTGATGTGGTGAAGGGGTATTATGTGTACAAGCAATCGGCAAAAAAAGTCGGGGCTTTCACCTCGATTTTTCTGGACCGGTTTGTGGGATCCTTGGGGATTCTTGCCTTTGGCCTTGTGGCCATTCTTTACTACGGCGAGAAATTGAATCTTGCGCCTCTTCGCAACTGGACTTTGCTGCTTGGCGGGGCCATGCTCCTTACGCTGGCCTTTCTCCTTAATAAGAATTTGGCGGATAAGTTCAGATTCCTCAAGATGCTCATCCCTTCGCAGAAGCTGCGGGAGCTCATCGCCCATGTGTATCACACGCTGAACTATTACCAGAATCATAAAAAGGTGCTGGTGAAAGGGTTTCTCATCTCGCTCGCGGGGCAGGCATTTTTTATTGCGGTGCAATATCTTTTGGCCCGGAGTTTGCGCATCGAGGTTCCCTATGCCACATTTTTTCTCGTGGTTCCCATAGTGACGGTATTGAGCATGGCGCCTTCCATCAACGGCCTTGGCGTGCGCGAGGCGGGATTTGTGTATCTTTTCGGAAAATTCATGAGTTCCGAGCAGGCTCTGGCGCTTTCGCTGGTTTTCGATGCCCTGGTTTATGGCATCGGAATTTTCTTTGGTGTGCTTTATCTTTTCCGCGAAGGATTTCGCGCGGCCGTGGTTCATGAAGCCATGGACATGGAAGAGCAGGTTGAAAAAATCGAGGAGCAGGAACTGGAATTAAAGGGAAAGGATGGCAAAGATGATTGACAAAGATTTGCTCGAGATTATGGCTTGTCCGCAGTGCAAGAAAGAGGTAAAATTGGAAAATCAAAAAATCGTATGCACCAATCCAGAATGCGGCCTGCGTTTTCCTATCAGGGATGGCATTCCCATCATGTTGATCGATGAAGCGGAAAAACCCTCAAAAAGCCGTTAAGAAAACCGTTCGGTTGCTGGTCATTCACGGCCCGAATCTTCAGCTTCTCGGCAGCCGTGAACGCCACATTTACGGGGATGTCACCATCAAGGATATCAACCGTGAACTGGAAGCGGAGGCGAAAGCCTGCGGAGTCAGACTCAAAATCGTCCAATCCAATCATGAAGGGAAAATTGTGGATTTGATCGGCGCCGCCTCTGCCTTGTTTCAAGGTATCCTGATCAATCCGGCCGCCTACACCCACACCAGCGTGGCGGTCCGGGACGCGTTGGCCGCATGCTCCATTCCTGCCGTGGAGGTCCATCTTTCCAATATTTACAAACGGGAAGACTTTCGAAAGGTTTCTCTTACCGCTCCGGCTTGCGCGGGCCAGATTTCGGGATTTGGCAAGGAAAGTTATCTGCTTGGCCTCCGGGCTTTGCTGAAGCTTACGGCGGGCAGTTCATTGTAACTATTTGTAAAGAAAAGGGTTAAACTTCTGCGGGGCGTTTTCCGGCATTGACAGTTTTGAGGCTTTCAAGTAGAATGGCAAAAATTCGCGAGGACTCAGTAGATGAATGTTAAAGAACTCAAGGAAATGATCAATCTCATGAAAGAGCATGACCTGATTGAACTTGAGATTGAAAAGGACGGGGAAAGGATTCGCCTGAAAAAGGATACGGGCGGCATGATTATCCGGGAACAAATCCCCCATGCCCGGTATGTGCCCAGCCAGCCGTTTGGTTCAGCCGAAGAGCCCTCCGCCGGCCGGCCGGAGGTTGCGGACGAGAAGGCCTACCTTGTCCGTTCTCCTATGGTGGGTACTTTTTACGCCGCGCCAGCGCCGGACCAGGATCCCTATGCCACCAAGGGACAGACGATTAAGGAAGGCGACGTGCTTTGCATTATCGAGGCCATGAAATTAATGAATGAGATTAAATCGGAAGTAAACGGCAAGGTTCTTGAGATCCTGGTCACCAATGGCCAGCCTGTTGAATTTGATCAACCGCTTTTTAAAATAGAGAAGTCCTGACCGTTGTTTAGTAAGATTTTAGTGGCCAATCGCGGCGAAGTTGCTGTCCGCATTATTCGCGCGTGCCGGGAATTGGGCATCAGGACCATCGCGGTTTTTTCCAAGGCCGACCGTGATTCGCTTCACGTTCGCCTGGCCAATGATGCCATTTGCATCGGCGAGGCGCCGAGCAGTGAAAGTTACCTGAATATTCCGAGCATTATCAGCGCGGCCGAGATCGCGGATGTCGAGGCGATTCACCCCGGCTACGGATTTTTGGCCGAAAATCCGCATTTTGCCGAAATTTGCGAATCCTGTGAAATCAAATTCATCGGCCCGCCGCCCGAATCCATTCGGCTGATGGGCGACAAGTCCTTGGCGCGGGACACGATGCGCAAGGTGGGGCTTCCGTTGGTTCCGGGAAGCAAAGGCGTGGTGAAAGATCAGGAAGAAGCGTTGCGGCTGGCCAAGAAACTCACGTATCCGGTTATTATCAAAGCCAAGGCCGGCGGCGGCGGCAAGGGCATGAAAGTAGCGCACAATGACGGCACGCTGGTGAGCGCGTTCATGACCGCCCGCGCCGAAGCAGACGCCGCGTTTGGCAATCCGGAAGTTTATATTGAAAAATATGTGAAAGGCCCGCGCCACATTGAAATACAAATCATGGCGGATTCCCAGGGCCATGTGATTCATTTGGGGGAGAGAGATTGCTCCATTCAGCGGCGGCATCAGAAACTGATCGAGGAGGCGCCGGCCTTGATTTCCAAAAAACTCAGGCAAAAAATGGGCGAGGCGGCTATCAAGGCGGCCAAAGCCGTCAATTATGAAAATGTGGGCACGGTGGAATTTTTGGTGGATGAGGATGAAAGGTTTTATTTTATGGAAATGAACACGCGGCTTCAGGTGGAACATCCTGTGACCGAAATTGTGACCGGCGTGGATATTGTGAAGGAGCAGATTCTGATTGCGCAGGGCGAGAAACTTTCCGTGACGCAGGAGAAGGTCGAGGCCCGTTCGACGGCCATTGAGTGCCGTATTAATGCGGAGGATCCGGACAATAATTTTATGCCCTCCCCGGGCAAGATTGAAACGCTTCGTTTTCCTGGCGGCCCTAACGTGAGGGTGGATTCCCATGCTTACCAGGGCTATCAGATTCCTCCGTTTTATGATTCCATGATCGCCAAGGTGATTACCTGGGGAGTGGACCGGCAGGCGGCGATCACGAGCATGAGTCGTGTGCTGGATGAGATGGAAATCGGGCCGGTCAAGACCACCGTCCTTTTGCATAAAAAGATCATGACCAACCCCACCTTTCTCAAGGGCAAAAATAACACGCTTTTTATTGAAAAGCTTCTGGAAACCGGCAAGATTCAGCAGGAAGAGCTGGCGTCATGAAAGTGGTGCATTTTTTTATTCATATTTTTTCCGTGCTCGTGTATCTGACCATCGGAAGTCTTCTGGTGATCATGGCGTTGCACATTGTCTCCATGGAAGATGTGTTTGCCGCCGTGCGCGAGGTTTACGGTGGGTTCTGGAAGGCCACGCAGACATTTGGAATCGGCGTTCTTTTTATCATCACCGGTCTTGCTTTTGCCAAGCTCCTGATCATGCGCGCGCGTTCGGATGATTCCCTGGTATATCAAAGCGAGATGGGCCGGATCACGGTTTCGCTGGCCGCCATTGAGGATATTGCGCGGAAGGCGATCAAAAAATTTCTGGTGGTAAAAGAGTGCAAGATTAAAACAAATCTTCAAGACGCGGAGCTTGAGATTATTCTCAAGCTGACGCTGTGGTCCTCGCTCAATATTCCGGATCTTATCCGGGATGTGCAGGAAGAGGTCCGGCAAAAGCTGGTCCGTGTGCTGGGCATGGAATACCCCCTGCAAATCAAGGCAGAAGTGGTGAAAGTGGAGGAACATCGTGTGGACGATGACATAACGCAGTCCACGAAAGCGGTTTCATCTTGAGGACCGAGGGACTATGCAGACGATCGGGATTTTAACGGGAGGAGGAGATTGCCCGGGCCTCAACCCCGTGATACGGGCGGTGGTGAAAAAATCTCATTTGGAAGGGTGGGAGGTGATCGGCTTCCGCAACGGATGGAAAGGCCTGATCGAAAACGACCGGATGCTTCTGGATGCTAAATCCGTTTCAGGAATTCTTCCCAAAGGCGGCACGATTCTCGGGACTTCCAGGACCAATCCTTACAAAAAAGAGGGAGGGGTCGAGAAAGTGAAGCAGGCTTTTGAGGCCAATAACCTTCACGCCCTGGTGGCGGTCGGAGGCGAGGACACGCTCGGGGTGGCGTCCAGGTTGTACAGCGAAGGGCTCCGCTTGGTGGGAGTTCCGAAAACTATCGATAATGATCTTTCCTGTACGGATTATACCTTCGGATTTGATACGGCTCTGAATATTGCCATGGAGTGCATCGACCGTTTGCACACCACGGCCGAGTCTCACAACCGCGTGATTGTGGTTGAGATCATGGGCCGGCATGCGGGATGGATCGCGCTTCAGGCCGGCCTTGCCGGTGGCGCGGACATTATTCTTATTCCCGAGTTTCCCATTGATCTTGACGAGGTCTGCGCTTTGATTAAAAAGCGGCATCAGCGTGGAAAAACCTTCAGTATTGTGGCCGTGGCCGAGGGCGCAAGACTTGCCAATCAGGATGTGGTGCAGGATGTCAAGCTGGATGAATTCGGACACGTCAAACTGGGTGGAATCGGCAATGTGATCGGAAAATGTATTGAGGAAAAGACCGGTTATGAAACGCGCGTCACGGTTTTGGGGCACATTCAGCGAGGCGGAAGCCCGACGGCTTTTGACCGCATTCTCGGAACGCGCTTCGGAGTCAAGGCCGTGGAGCTGGTGAAAGAAGGCAAATTCGGCGAAATGGTGAGCCTCCAGGGCAATGCGATTGTTTCTGTGCCGCTTTCCAAGGCCGTGGGCGCGCTCAAACTCGTGCCTAAGGAAATGTATGAGATGTCCAAGGTTTTCTTCGGATGATCCCGATTTTCGGCCAGGCCTTGAAGACACTTCAGGCCGCTGTTCAAGACCCGAAATTTGAAGCGCAGGTGGTTAAAATTGCCGGGCTGGTCAAAAAGGCCCTGGCCGGCGGGAAAAAAATCCTACTTTGCGGCAACGGCGGCAGCGCGGCCGAAGCGCAGCATATTGCCGCGGAATTTGTCGGAAGATTCGTAAAAGAGCGCAAGGCGCTCCCCTCCATTGCCCTGACTACGGACACTTCCATCCTTACCTCGGTTGCCAATGATTATTCCTATGACAAGGTGTTTGCCCGCCAGGTGGAGGCCTTGGGTGAGGAAGGGGATATTCTTTTTCTCCTTTCCACCAGCGGAAATTCCAAGAATTGCCTTGCGGCCTGCCGCAGCGCGAAGGCTCAGGGAATCAAGACGATTGCCATGACAGGCGCTAAGGGGGGCGCAATCAAGGGGCTGGCGGATTTATGTTTGTGCGTGCCTTCGGATGTCACCTCCCATATTCAGGAAGTGCATCTCGTGGTGCTTCATGCGGTTTGCGAAATGGTTGACGAATCTCTTCCTTCCTGATGAATCCCAAAATCAAATCTTTAAAGCAGCTTGAGGCCTTTTTGAACAGGGCGCGCAGGCACCGGCCTCCGGAAAAAATCGTTTTTACCAACGGATGTTTTGATGTGCTGCATTTCGGGCATGTGGATTATTTACGCAAAGCCAAAAAATGCGGGGATTGTCTGGTGGTCGGCCTTAACTCGGACCATTCCGTACGGGTGATTAAAGGAGAAGGCCGGCCTGTCAATCGCGAGCGCGACCGGGCTGAGGTTCTGAGCGAGCTTTCTTGTGTGGATGCGGTGACTTTTTTTGGCGATGAGACGCCCTTCCGCCTTATCAAAAGGGTCAGACCCGATGTGCTGGTGAAGGGAGCTGACTGGAGCAAGGGAAAAATCGTGGGCGCTGATTTTGTGGAGTCTTACGGCGGAAAGGTCAAACGCATTCCCCTGGTGAAGGGCCGGTCCACAACCCGCACCCTGGAAAAGCTAAAAGGTCTTTGAGTGTGGCAGAAATTCTATCTTCGAATCATTGATGCCAATTTTAACCGGGCCAAGGAAGCGCTCCGTGTGGCAGAGGATATCCTGCGTTTTGTCCTCAATGCGAAGGCGCTTTCCTCCCGCTCGAAATCGCTCAGGCATCGCCTGACGCAAATCCTTTTAACCCTGCCCGTGCCTTATGCTAAAATAGTCGAAGCTCGTAAAGTGCGTTCCGATGTGGGCCGTGAAAATTTTGTTTCCGATAGCCGGAAGCCCAGGCCCCGGGATATTTTTTTAAGAAATATAAAGCGTTCTCAAGAGGCGATTCGCGTGCTGGAAGAGGTAGTGCGGGCCGTATCGCCTGACCAGGCGGAGGCTTTCGAGCGTTTGAGGTTTTCGGTTTATGACCTGGAAAAGCAAGCTCTTAAAAAATTTCAAACTTTACGCAGTCACCGATCTTAAGGAAAAGGACCCGTCGTTTCTGAAAAAAGCGGAAGCTGCCTTGAGTGGCGGAGTGGATGTTTTGCAGCTGCGTTCCAAGGTTTTGAAAGACGGCGATTTTTTGCGGATAGGCCGCGCGCTGCGAGTCCTTACCCGGAAGATGAAGAAACTTTTTATTGTGAATGACCGGTTGGATCTTGCGGAAATTCTGGATGCGGATGGTGTTCATTTGGGGCAGGAGGATATTCCGGTCGCGCAGGCCAGGAAGATTTTGAGGATCCGTTCCAAGTTCATCGGAAAATCCACTCACAGTCTGGAGCAGGCGCTTGAAGCTGAAAAAGAAGGGGTGGATTATATCGGCGTGGGGCCGGTTTTTTCAACCCCAACGAAACCATTGTATGAGCCGGTGGGGATAGATCTGGTGAGCAGAGTAGCAGATTCTGTGCGGATTCCTTTTGTGGCTATCGGCGGTATTGATGCCGAGAATATGGAGCAGGTCCTTGAAGCCGGAGCCCGAAGAGTTGCTGTAGTCAGAGCTATCTGGGGAAATTCAAATACTTTTAAGGCTGCCCAAAAACTTAAAGAAATTCTAAATCATCATGAGATGCCCATTTTGCAAGTTTCAAGACACCAAAGTCATTGACTCCCGCGCTTCGAACGAAGGCACGGTGATACGCCGGCGCAGGCATTGCGAGCCGTGCGGAAGACGCTTTACCACGTACGAAAAAGTGGAGGAGATTCCCCTCATGGTGGTAAAAAAGGACCAGCGCCGGGAGCCCTATGAGCGCACCAAGGTGCTGCAAGGCATCATGAAAGCCTGCGAAAAGCGTCCGGTTTCCATGGATCAGCAGCAGGCGGTTGTGGAGGAGCTTGAAAAGGTGCTGGATGAGAAGGAGCAGCGGGAGATCCGCTCCTCCGAGATCGGAGAGTTTATCATGGAAAAACTCTCGCAGCTTGATCAGGTGGCGTATGTCCGGTTTGCGTCCGTTTACCGGGAGTTTAAAGACCTTAACCATTTCATGAAAGAGGTTAAAGTCTTGCTGGGGAAGAAGCAGTAAGCAGGATTAGTAAGGTTGGCGTACTAGTATTTTTTAATGCGGGCTTCCCGGATGAGATCATTGCTCCATTCGGTGAAACGCTCTTTGGCTTTTTCCAATACGATTTTCCTGCGATATTCTTTTGTGGCTTTCTCATCCGGTTCACCGCCCCCTCCGGCTACGCCTACGGGGACTGCTGCAAGCGGTTCGCCGCCCGAAGGATGATCTGCGGCGTAACGCGTCTTGATTTCTTCCTCGCTCACCTCATCTCTTTGCAGATTGGCCGAGAGGATCAGTTTCTGGATCCGGATGAATTCGCGCGTGAGCTCCTCAAAACTTCTCGGATTATCCCGCAGAACGCTCTGCACCCATTGTTCATAACGGCGGGCGTCAAAGCGCTCGCCGCCGAACATCTGTCGGATTTTATCCTTGACCTCCTCATCCGCAACCTGAATCTTTTGCCGTTCCGCCTCGCGCCTCAGAACCAGATGAAGCCAGATTTCCGTGTCCTCGGCCCGGTGGTTTAAATCATTGGGAGAAGCGAAGAGATTAAGCATGTTGGAAATATCGTTGTACTCTTTGTAGGAAACCCTCCGGCCAAAGACTTCGCCGGCGTAACTGGTGGTTCTATTCTGACTTATTAACATGCTGGAAGCGCCCCACAGCACAAAGGCCGCGATGAGGAACCACACCACGGTTTTTGTGTGATTGCGCAAAGTTTTGAACATAAGGCCTGAAAATTATCATAAATAACCTTCCCTGTCAATTATTGTAACCTTTTATATTGACATAAATTATGAAATGCCGATAGAATTAAAATCTCTATGCGAATCCTTATTGTGGAAGATGAAAAGAAGACAGCGGCGTATTTAAAAAAAGGCCTGAGTGAGAATGGGTTTGTGGTGGATGCGGCCCATCAGGGAGATGAGGGGCTTTCGCTGGCGACATCAAAAGATTATGACCTGATTATTCTCGATGTCATGCTGCCCGGTCTGGATGGCTGGTCGGTTTTGGGCGAGCTTCGCAAGCAGGCCAAACAGATTCCCGTACTTTTTTTAACCGCGCGGGACCGGGTGGAGGATAAAGTCAAGGGCCTGGAACTCGGGGCGGACGATTATCTGGTGAAACCTTTTGCATTTTCCGAGCTTCTGGCCCGGGTTCGATCCATCTTGCGGCGGGGTGACGCAAGATCCTCCGACACGCTTCAAGTCGCTGATCTTGAAATTGATTTTTTAAAGCATAGCGCGATGCGGGCCGGCAAGCATCTTGATCTCACGCCCAAGGAATTTTTGCTGCTTTCTCTTTTTGCAAGACGGAAAGGAGAAGTTCTGTCCCGCACTTTGATTGCCGAGCAGGTCTGGGACATGAATTTTGAAAGTGATACCAATGTGGTCGATGTGGCTGTCCGCCGGCTACGAAGGAAAGTAGACGACCCTTTTACCCAGAAATTGATCCGCACCATCCGCGGAGTTGGATATGTCCTCTCCTGAATTCCCGGCTTTTCATGCCTCCTGGTCTATCACGAGAAGATTGACGGTTCTTTATACCCTTTCAGCTTTTGCCATGCTCGTTCTCTCCACGGGTTTTTTGTACTGGGTGCTGTCGAGTAATCTGGGAAACGAGGGCAGAGAGTTTCTTGCGGATAAAATCCATATTTTACGTTCCATTTTAAAAGAACACTCTGATATCAGCGAATCCCTGGATGAAGAAGTGAAGAGGGAAGTGCTGGCGCATGAGTTTGAAAAGTACTACATCAGAATTTTAGATGAGAAGGGCCGTTTGTTCACGGAAACTCCCGGGATCGATGGAATTTCCAGCCAGCCCCTGCTTTTTCCAAATCCAGCAGAACCCGCGGAAGCATTGCCCCGGGGAATCAAGTGGCGGGGTAACGGAAAATGCTATCTTTTGATGGCTTCGTGGGCTGAGGCGAACGCCAAAGAGAAAGGCCGTCATCTTCTTCAATTGGTTTTGGATATCACGGATGACGAGCGCCTTCTTGCGGACTATCGCCGGAAAATCATGATGGTGCTTTTTTTTGGAATTATTTTTTCTGCCGGTGCCGGAGTTCTTGTCGCGCGCCGGGGAATGCGTCCTCTCCAGCAAATCACGGAAGCCGCCCAGCGTATCACGGCAGCCCAGCTTCATGAGCGGATGACGGCCTATCGCTGGCCCAAAGAGCTGGCCTCTCACGCCGCCGCTTTTGATGAGATGCTCAGCCGTCTCGAAGATTCCTTTTCCCGGCTCTCGCAATTTTCGGCGGACCTGGCTCATGAATTACGGACCCCTATTCACAATCTCATGGGGCAAACCGAAGTGTCTCTTTCCCAAATGAGAACGCCCGAGGAATACCGGCAAGTCCTTGAATCCAACCTTGAGGAATACGGCCGGCTTTCGCGGATGATTGACAGCCTTCTTTTCCTGGCCCGCGCGGACAAGACGCAAATCCAGATCGAGCGTTCCTTTTTTGACGTCTCCCGGGAAATCGAAGCGGTAAGGGAATTTCATGACGCCGTGGCTGAGGAGCAGGGAGTTCGAGTGACTTGCCGCGGAAACGCAAAACTGAATGCCGATCCGATTCTTTTCCGCCGTGCAATCAGCAATCTACTTTCCAATGCCCTGCAATACACTCCACAGGGCGGAAAGATTGATGTTTCTATCAAACAGCCGGATGATCGGCACGTTGAAATCAGCATAAGGGATACAGGTTCCGGGATCGGGCCTGAGCATCTTCCGAAAATTTTTGACCGTTTTTATAGGGCGGACCGCGCCAGATCCCAATATCCCCAAGGAACTGGACTGGGGCTGGCCATCGTCAAGTCGATTATGGAACTTCACGGCGGTACGGTTAAGATTGAAAGTCAACCCGCGCAGGGAACAACAGTTATCCTTTCTTTTCCGAATCCGGCTTAGTTTCCCCGTCTAACATTACAAAAATTGTAATCTTCCCGTCACCTTCCTGTCCGGGTCCATCCTTTATAATTTTCATAGAATGAATACGATAAAAAAAATCCTATTTTCTTTTCTCCTCTTTTTATGGATGACCGGGTGTGCGCATTTTCATCCCCAGCCTCTCTTTCCCCTTGAAATCCTCTCCGCTTTTGAAGCACGAAGTCTTGATAGCCCAGGCCTCAAGCAATTCCTGGAAGAGAATCTGCCGGAAAAATTAACGCCTTGGCCGCCCCAGCAATGGGATTTCAGCATGCTGACGCTTGCGGCGCTCTATTATCATTCTGATTTGCATCAGGCGTATGCCAAGTGGGAGACGGCGAATGCCGCCATTATCAGCGCCGGGGCACGTCCTAATCCCAGCGTGGGTTTTAGCCCCCAGTTCAACGCGAGTGCCGCAAGCGGCCTTTCGCCGTGGACTTACGGGTTTACTTTCGATATTCCGGTCGAGACCATGGGCAAACGGGGGCGTCGTATTGCCCATGCCAGGCACCTTTCCGAAGCCGCGCGTCTGAATGTAGCCACGATGGCATGGCAGGTAAGGAGCCGCTTGCGGATCAGTTTTCTCAATTTTTATTCAACCCGTCAAACCGGTGAAATTTTAAAAAAACAGCGGGCAGTTCAGGAAGAGACACTTCGTTTACTCGAAGACCGCCAAGCCCGGGGAGGTGCATCTCTTCTTGATATGACTCAGGCACGTATTGCGTTTGAACAAACGAGTCTATTATCAAGGGAAGCGCAAAAACAAAATGCGGAGGCTTGGGTCAAACTTGCCGACGCTCTCGGATTGCCCGTCAGCGCCCTCGAGAGAATCAATCTTTCCTTTGATTCTCTCGATTCCTACCCCCATGCCGCGCATTTAAATTCAAAGGATGTCCGTCGCCAGGCGCTGGCCGGCCGCGCGGATATTTTAGGCGCCCTGGCCGAATATGCTGCCAGTGAGTCAAGTCTCAAGCTTGAAATCGCCAGGCAATATCCTGATATCCATCTCGGACCGGGTTATTCCTGGGACCAGGGACAAAATAAGTGGGCCGTCGGAGTCAACATAACGCTGCCGGTTCTTAATCATAATCAGGGTCCCGTTGCGGAAGCCAAAGCGCGGCGGGAAGAAGCCCGCGCAAAGTTTGAGGGCCTGCAATCCAAAGTGATTGCGGAAATTGACAGTACGCTTGCCGGCTACCAATTTGCCCTGCAAAAGTTGGAAACGGCCGATTCCCTGGTAGACGCGCAGCAGGAAAAATATCAATCATTACAAGCGATGCTAAAAACCGGAGAAGCGGCGCGGATGGCTTTACTCAATGCCCAGCTTGAACTTGATTCTGCAATGCTTTCCCGCCTGAGCGCTTTTCTCGAAGTCCAACAATCTTTGGGATTGTTGCAAGACGCGCTGCAAAGTCCGGCTGATTTTCTATCTTCTTTACCGGAGAAGAGCAACAAAGGGCAAAAAAAAGTTGCGAATCAAAACAATGAAAACAAAAAAGAAGCTCCTATTGAATCCGAATCAAGGGGCCCGTTTGAGAGTAGCCAAAGTACGGTCGCACTTGATCCGGAGGCGCAAGTTAAAAGCGGAATCATCTCCCGGCCTCTTGAGAACGGTTTTATTCCCGCATCCGCTGTGGTTTGGGCGGAAGGCAAGGCCTGGGTTTATGTCGAGAAGGATTCCGGGCATTTTTTCCGGCGTGAAATTTCTACAGAAAAAAAAGCTAAGGACGGAGGGTTCATTGGCCGTGATTTTTCAGCCGGAGACAAGGTGGTGGTGACCGGCGGGCAGATGCTTTTATCCGAAGAGTTCCGCTCACAGATTAAAGAGGATGAGGGTTAAACCATGCTGAACGCCCTGGTCCGGTTTTCACTTCGCTTCCGCGGGATTGTCATTGCACTGGCCTGCGCATTGCTGGCCTATGGTCTTTATTCCTTATCCCGAGCCAAATACGATGTGTTTCCGGAATTTGCGTCGCCTCAAGTCGTGGTTCAAACTTCGGCTCCCGGACTTTCTCCCGAACAAGTGGAAACTCTCATTACTCAATCCGTTGAGAATGCGCTGAATGGGGTGGATGGAATTCAGGCCATGCGTTCCAATTCCATTCAAGGATTGTCGGTTGTCACGATTATATTTCCTCCTTCCAGTGATATTTACCGCGACCGGCAAGCCATTTCTGAACGATTAACGACTTTGGTGGGCAAACTTCCTTTAGGAGCATCAACCCCGTTGATGGTGCCGCTGACTTCTTCTACGGGCGACTTGATGACGATTGGAATCGCTTCCGAGAAACATTCTCTGATGGAACTTCGAACCCTCGCAGATTGGACTATCAAACAACGGCTTTTGGCTGTGCCTGGTGTGGCCAAAGTGGCGGTGTTTGGGGGAGAAGTCCGGCAATTTCAGATTCAGGTGAGTCCGGAGAAATTAATTCAATACAATCTTTCAGTCGATGATGTTTTGAATGCGGCACGCCGGGCCACGGGAGTGAAGGGGGCGGGGTTTATCGATACCGAAAACCAGCGTATTATTTTTCAAACCGAAGGACAATTGCTTACCGCTGAAAATCTAGCCCAAAGCGCTGTCGTGATCGGAAACAATGCGAATGTAACCGCCAATTTGAAACTCGGGGATATTGCGAGCGTGGTCGAAGCCCCGGAGCCCCGCATCAGCGCAGCCGGTATCATGGGAAAACCCGGCGTTGTCCTCAATCTCTGGGGCCAGTACGGCGCCAATACGCTCGAGACAACCCGGGACATCGAGCGGGCGATCGAAGAACTAAGACCGGCTCTTGAATCCCAGGATATCATTCTTTATCCTGATCTTTTCCGGGCCGCGAATTTTATCGAAACAGCGACGCATAATCTAAAGGGTTCTCTTTTTCTCGGCGCATTTTTGGTCGTTGCGGTGCTTTTTTTCTTCCTGGCCAATATCCGGTCGGCATCCATTTCCGTTGTGGCCATTCCCTTATCCCTTCTGGCGGCGGTTACCGCGCTCCAGGTTTTCGGTTTTAGTCTGAATACCATGACTTTGGGAGGGTTGGCGATTGCCATTGGAGAAGTGGTCGATGATGCGGTCATTGATGTGGAGAATATATTGAGGCGGCTCAAAGAGAATCGTCTTTTGCAACAGCCAAAACCGGTCTTTCAAGTGGTCCTGGATGCCTCCATCGAAGTCCGCAGCGCCGTTGTTTATGCCACCTTTGCCGTGGTTCTTGTTTTTATTCCTGTCCTCACCATGTCGGGATTGAGCGGCCGTTTATTTGCTCCTCTGGGGGCCGCTTATATTCTGGCCATTCTTTTCTCATTGGCGGTTGCCTTGACGGTGACTCCCGCCCTGTGTTTTTTCCTTTTGAATGGCCGCGGTTTGAAGGAGAGGGAATCCGGAGTGGTTCACTGGTTGAAGGAAAAATACCGCCCGCTCCTTTTAAAAGTCGAAAAAAATCCGAAGCCGGTTTTAGCAGGTATTGCGCTCATGACTTTCGCCGGGATGATGGCGTTTCCTTTTTTACGGGGCGAATTCCTGCCGGAACTCAAAGAAGGGCACTTTGTTGTTCATATGACGGCGGCTCCGGGAACTTCGCTTGCGGAGTCTTTAAGGATAGGAAATCTCGTTTCCCGCGATCTTCTTAAAATCCCTTATGTCCGGTCCGTGGCGCAGAGAATAGGGCGGGCGGAGGCGGATGACACTTTTGGGACGCATGCCAGCGAGTTTGAAGTTGATTTAAAACCGCTTTCGGACCAACAGGCGGAGTCCGCTCAATCCGATATCCGGAGCCGGTTGGAGAAGTTTCCCGGCGTCCGAATTGCGGTGAACACTTTTCTTACCGAAAGAATCGAGGAAACCCTTTCCGGTTTCACAGCGCCTGTTGGGGTCAGTCTTTTTGGGAATGATTTGGACGCGCTGGATCGAAAGGTGGGTGATCTAGTTAAAGTGCTGGAAACCATCCGCGGGGCGAAGGATATTCAAGTGCAATCGCCGGCGGGAACTCCGCAATTGTCGATACGATTGCGGCAAAAAGATATGGCGAAATGGGGGCTTGATTCCACCGACGTTCTGGATGGAATCGGAACCGCCTATCAGGGGCATATCGTCGGCCAGATTTATCAGGGCAACCGTGTCTTTGATGTGTCGGTTATTCTTCACGAAAAAAACCGGAGCTCGATTACGGATGTTGGCTCGCTGCCGTTCCGCAGCCCGGGGGGGGCGTATGTTTCTTTAAAACAAATCGCCGATATTTCCCAGGTTTCCGGCCGGTATGGAATCCTCCACAATGGCGCGCGCCGCGTTCAAACTGTTACCTGTAACGTCGAAGGCAGGGATACCGGCTCTTTTGTCGCTGAGGTAAAAAAACGGCTAAACACATCTCTTGCGCTTCCGCCGGGCACTTATCTGGAATTTTCAGGAACAGCCGAAGCCGAGGCCCGGTCAAAACGCGATCTGATGGCCCACTCCTTGCTGGCGGGATTTGGAATTATTCTTCTTTTATTTGTTGTTCTCCGCAACTATCGAAATGTGATTTTGGTTTTGATGAATCTTCCTTTTGCATTTGCTGGGGGATTGATAGCGGTATTTTTTTCGGAAGGGTTGTCCATTGGCACCATGGTCGGGTTTGTTACCCTTTTTGGAATCACCCTGCGCAATTCCATCATGATGATTTCTCATTACGAACATTTGGTTTCCGAGGAAGGGATGAACTGGGGATTAGAGACAGCCATTCGCGGCGCCTCGGAACGGCTCACCCCCATTCTTATGACAGCCCTTGTAACGGCTTTGGGATTATTGCCGCTTGCTATGGGAAGCTCAGCGCCGGGCCGTGAAATTGAAGGACCGATGGCGACGGTGATTCTGGGAGGGCTTGTGACCTCAACCGCTCTCAATCTTCTTGTCCTGCCCACTCTAGCTTTGCGTTATGGCCGGTTTCAGAAAAAAGAAAAAGATATTTAATCAAATTGTATTTAATAATACAATTCAATCCAATGAGACACTCTTTGTGTGTCGCGGCCCTATTTTTGGCGGCAATATTTACTTTTCAGACTTTTGACATCCCGCCTATCCGGAATGCCCTCAACCCTAAGACGTGCTGCGGCCGTCCTGTTTGTTTGTGCACACATGCGAAAGGTGATCCTTGTCCTTTTCGATACGAACGAGAACAAGAGTTGCAGGCCCGTGAACATTGCCATCTTCCTGGGAATAAATCGAACGCGGTTTCTTCGAATGATTCCCATGCGGGGGAGCAATCAATCCCAAAAGGAATTAACTTTGCCAAGGGGCCCTGCCATTCGGATGCCTCAAAATCCGTCTTGCCTGAATATTCCAAGGATTTTCTTTTTTCTATTTCCCCAACTGATTTTTATTTAAAAAGATTGGAGTTTTTTTCCGTCTCATGTTTCCGTGCCTGGCCTCTGATTCGCGAGCAGGGCATTGACCACCCGCCAAGAATCATTCAACTCCTCTTTTAGTTTTCCTCAATATTTTTTTAAACAAATAGCTCTGTCTCCGGAGGCGCAGTCTATTTGCTTTCTGATTCTCTAAAAGAAAGGACTTTTCATGTTCTCCAATAAATTATTTCTTTTTTCAGCAGTTCTATCTCTAGTCATGATTCCAAAAGTTTTTGCCCATTGCGGTGTTTGCGAAGTTTCTTTGTATTTCCAGGAAAGGCAGAAAGAATCCATTTCGAGCGGCGTTATGATCAACTCGCCCACAGCAACAACCATGGGGCGGGGCCATGTTTCAGCCGGTTTTGTCTTTGAATATGACCGTTTTAACTCCATAGCCCCTGATACGGCGCATGCGCTTCACGAAAGCGGACGGGATATTCATGGCAAAGACCATGAAGAGTATTACAACATGCTTCTCGGTTATGGGCTGTTGGATGACCTTGATATTCACTTGGTTGCGCCGATTGTTTCCAAAACTTCTCTGCAACTTAAAGGTGAGGGGGACGAAGGCGCGGGGATCCCGGGAAATCTTGGAAGGCGTGAAACGTTTTCGGGATTCGGAGACATGCGCCTCGCCGGCAAATACCGGTTCTGGAAAAAGTGTGTCGAGGCCGCCTTGATAGCCGGGATCAAGTTCCCTACAGGAGCAACTTCGAAGAAGGATAAATCCGGTAACAAATTTGAACCTGAGCAGGCGCCGGGAAGCGGTTCGTGGGATGGTGAATTCGGACTAGTCCTTTCAAGAAGCTTTTTTCATCAGCTCTCTTTCGCCCAAAGTTTCAAATACACTTTAAAAGGGGAGGGGGCGCAGGATCGCAAGTCGGGCGATGAGTTCCGTTACAGTCTTGGGGCTTCTTATGCGCTGCGGAAGTTCGGAAAATATCCGAATCTGAGTATTGTGGCCGAGATCAACAACATCTGGATGCTTCGGGATCATTCCCGGGAAGAGGATAAAGTCTTTGACAGCGGCGGTACTACGATTTTCGTAACACCCGGGCTAAGCGCGGATATTACCCGGAATATTTCTGCCTTTTGGGCTATCTCAGCGCCTATTTATCAAAATCTGGGGGGCGAACACGAAGAATTGAAGATTCGCATCCTGGCAGGAGTGAATATTCACTTTTGATAGTTCCATGATAAAATAGATGCCTGGGAAGGGCGATCCTTTGATGAAAATTTTAAACCAGCTGATGCATGAAATGCACGCCTTGCTAAGGCAAGAGGTTTTATAGAGGATGGAGCGTCAGAAAAAAGTGGACTGACGGCTGATTCCTGAGTAGGATGCAAACCGTTTTTTAACGGGGCGTAGCTCAGCCTGGCTAGAGCGCTTGCTTTGGGACCATTCTGGAGTGATTTTTCTAACCCCAATTAATTCCGTCAACTCCAAATTTTTTAGTTAGTTAGATAATTTTACCTGTTCACGTCAATTACCGTATTTTTGCCTCAGTTAACACCCCATACATGCCAGAAAACTGACAAAAAAAATTCCGATTTTTAATTGATCGTCCCACCCTGGTTGATTTATAACGCACCACTAATTTGGAGGTCTGGACAATCAGTCTCAGTATGGGATTTTCTTTATTGCAAATATGATAATAGACTCATATAATCAAAAATAGAAATAATAGGATTCATGGAAAACTTTTAATTTAAAATATCCTGATTGGCGACGAAGTATAGAACAGACTTACCGAAGAAAGAGGGTATAATCTGTGATCACGTGGATCGGGTTATGCGCAGGAGAAATTTGGAAATATCTTGAGGCCTGCAAAGGAGAATCTAGCTTGGAAGATATCGTTTCTAATATTGATGCTCCCAGGGAAACCGCCTTGATGGCAATAGGCTGGCTTGCTCGCGAAGGACACGTTCTTCTTCGCGGATCAGCGCCGAATTTCATCGTCAAACTGAATTCACTCCCGGCGCGGAAGGACAAGAGATAAATTTTTGACCCGCCGCCACATTTTGAGTAAAAAACAATGATTTGGATGGCGTGGGCGGGGTGCAGATTATGATTTTTGACTTTTGTGCGCGTGAATGACTGGAGCGATTATGAAAGATGAAAGACGAATGAATGATATGGTGTTCAAGATTAAGGCCGATTTTTTGAAGGTCTTGGGCCATCCGATTCGCCTTCAGATCATTGAATATCTTAAAGAAGGGGAGGCGAGCGTGGGTAAAATTGTCAATGCCCTGGGAGTGGAACAGTCCAATCTCTCAAGACATCTCGCCACCCTGAGAGAACTGGGGATTCTCCACGCGAGGCAAGAGAAAACAACAGTCTATTATAGTATTCACGACCATGATATCTTCAAAGTTTTGAGGCCGATAGCCGAAATCCTGAGAAAGAAGCTTAAAAAAAGCGAGAAACTGCTGAAAAGCCTGGGTAAGGAATAAAAGTTTCGCTTCGCAAAGGCTGTCAAAGAGTAATTGTTTAGCCGATTGAAGCGATTTCGAGGATAGGAAGAGGATTGCCTTGGCGGTGTTCGAGATAAGCCTTTTTGAGAAAGGCCAGTGGGTTTTTATCTTGGAACTGCAAGGTATGCAGGAGAC
>Ga0209515_10000390_pt1 | contig 81665 bp, 77 predicted proteins | sample Subgroupgradi54m_FD_187454 | JGI IMG/M metagenome (GOLD analysis project Ga0209515, IMG submission 187454) | Subsurface groundwater microbial communities from S. Glens Falls, New York, USA - GMW60B uncontaminated upgradient, 5.4 m (SPAdes)... ...
TGCTGAATTACGACCTGGCCACTTTCGAGGTTACAAACTTTCTTGTTATTCCAAAACACTTTTTTGTACCGGAAATTATAGAGAAAAGAAAACCGCTCTCCTTAACAGCACAGCGTGCTGGTTGGATCGGTTGTAATATTTTACTTAAAAGTATTCCACAAACTGGTAAAATATTTTTTGTCCGTAATGGGCAAGTCGAGCCTAAAGAAAAAGTGCTTTTGGAATGGAAAAAGACATTATTTTTGCGAGAAGAAAAAGAAGTATCAGCAAAAAGTTGGCTACTTGATATCATGCGAAGTATTGAAAAGATGGGTAAACGAGATTTTATACTTGAAGATATTTATGCATTTGAGAGAGAATTAATCAGGCTACATCCAGATAACAAGCACATTAGAGACAAGATTCGTCAGCAATTACAAATTTTGCGTGATAAAGGCTATTTAGACTTTGTATCGCGTGGATATTATCGCCTTACATAAATTTATGGATTATCAAGTCCTTCAATCTCAATATCACAAGATTTATTCCTACTTCAAAAACTCCACCAACCCTTTTGATTTTTGTTGAGTGGGAGTTGATTTTGGGTGGGGAAAATGTAAAAATGATATGAAATTTATTAAGATATATGAAAAAGGTTATAAAAAATGATGGCGTAGTAATCTACCAAGCCAAAAACGGAGCGATTGAGCTTCGGGGGGATTTTACGCATGAAACAGTTTGGGCTACACAGGCACAAATAGCAGAGATATTCGCGATAGAGCGTTCAGTTGTTACTAAGCATATCCGAAATATTCTTAAAGATAAAGAACTTAATGAGAATTCAGTATGTGCAAAATTTGCACATACTGCCGAGGATGGTAAAACATATCAGGTGCAACATTATAATTTAGATGTGATTCTTGCGGTTGGTTATCGTGCAAATTCAACAAGGGCGATTGAATTTCGTCAGTGGGCAACGAAAACACTACGAAGTTATATTGTAGACGGTTTTGCTGTTAATAAAACTCGCATTGCTAAAAATTACCAGCAGTTTTTGAGCATGGTGGACGATATTAAAAAACTTCTACCCGCCGGTTCTGATATGCAAGCGGGAGATGCAATAGAACTCATATCACTTTTTGCGGATACATGGTTGTCTCTTGATGCCTACGACAGAGATGCTTTACCAAAAGGAAAACTGACAAAAAAGAAAGTTGAATTAACGGCAGAGAAAGTTACCAGTAGTCTGGCTGAGTTTAAGGATGAGCTTGTTCACAAATCAGAGGCGACTGATCTTTTTGGCGTGGAAAGAAGCAAGGGATCTGTGGCTGGAATTGTTGGTAATGTGATGCAATCTTTTGGAGATAAAGAAGTATATGAAAGCGCAGAAGAAAAAGCGGCACATCTTTTGTATTTTATGGTTAAAAATCATCCGTTTACAGATGGAAATAAAAGAAGCGGGGCGTTTGCTTTTGTGTGGTTTTTGAAACAAGCCAATATTTTGGACGTGTCCAAACTTACTCCTTCCGCACTCACCGCGCTTACAATTCTTGTCGCAAGTAGTAATCCGAAAGATAAGGAGAAAGTTGTGGCCTTAGTCATGAATCTTATTGCCAAAAAATAAAAAGGGATTGAGTAAAATGATGAAACTGCAAAAACCGCTTCTTGGCGGTTTTTGATTTGAGTATTTAGGGATATAATATTAAATGTGAATAGAAATAACTTTTGGAAGTTGGTTGCTTCAATCGGAATGTGTCAGGCAGCGGGGGTGGTGGGGACGGTGTCTACCATACCGGCGATAGGGAGCTGGTATCAGTTTTTGAATAAGCCGACTTTCTCTCCGCCTAATTGGCTGTTCGGTCCTGTCTGGATTACGCTCTATACCTTGATGGGGATTTCACTTTATCTTATCTGGTCAGGCGGACTTGGTAGAAAGGGAGCCAAATTCGCATTTTGGTTTTTTATCACGCATTTATTAATCAACGTCCGCTGGTCAGTAATATTTTTCGGACATCATAATATTTCCTTTGCTTTTGTTATAATTCTGGTTCTTCTTGTCATGATAGCTGTTTTAATAAAACTTTTCCGACCCCTTAATCGCCTTGCTTCAAATTTACTTATCCCGTATCTTGTCTGGGTTTCTTTTGCTACTGTTCTTAATTATTCTTTGATGGTGTTGAATAAATAACCTCAATAACAAAAACAGTCCCGGAATTGCGGGACTGTTTTTGTTATTGATAGTTAGGCGTGTCGCGGTAGACGAATTTTTTGAATTTTGACCAGGCGGTTTTGGGTTTTTTGATGACCTGAATGATTTTTCCGTTGACGAGGTAGTTGTCCATGTCGTCCCGGTGGATGAAGATAGGGGAGATACTGGCGCTTGATTCGGAAAGAAGAATAATGCGCTGGTGTTCCATGTCTCTGAAATAGCGTTTGATATTGGCCATGTCGTCTATAATCGATAGGACATAATCGCCGTTTTTAATAACGGTGCATGTCGGGTCTACGAGAACATAATCGCCGTCCTCAACGCATTCGCCGTTGATATTGGCTTTGTTCATGGAATGTCCTGAAGCTTTGATGGCAAAGACACCCTTTTTCTTACTCAAAAGTTTTCCCGAAACGCGGAGGTAGCCCTCAACTTCCTGTTGGGCATATGTGGTGGCCGGTCCGCAATTTGCCGTGCCGTAAATCGGGATAGCCATGAGAGAATTTCGTCCTGAACCATAAGGCCGAGTCCGGACCATGACTTTGGTGAGACGATCCATCTGGATGAGGCCGTTCTTCTCCAGTTGGAGGAGGTGGTGCTTGATTTTCTGGGGGGATTTTTCCCCGACAAGTCCGCCGATGTCGCGGAGGCTCATATCCGCAAGGTTTTTTTCCTGAGATATTTTGAGTAGCTTTTCTTGTATGATGTGCATGTTTTTAGAATAACAAAAAAAGTTATCCACCGTCAAATGATAACTTGACACTCTTGACTGATAAATATGGAGCAGGACATTGCCGGAGGCGTTGATTGTTTAAAAGGAGAGTTATATAATTGGATTACAATTAAATAGTTATCAAGAGTATGGCGAGAGCACTGGCTCGACGACCCATCGGCAACCATTCTAAAAAAAGAACAGGTGCTAAATCCAGACCCAATAGGGAAAGATAATACCGCAGATAATTTGTGAACTCTTCCTGATAGGTAGGAGTTTTTGTTTTATGTGCGGCAAACAAAAATGTTCAAACCAAGAACATATACAGTAGAGAGTGTGACATCGGGACATCCCGACAAAATATGCGACCAGATATCGGACGCGATACTGGATGAGTGTTTAAGACAGGATCCGGCTAGCCGGGTGGCAGTGGAAACATTCGGGAGCCACGGCCTTCTGGTTATTGGCGGAGAAATAACAAGTAAAGCGGAAGTTGATTATGAAAGCGTGGCAAGAAAAGTTTATGCGAGCATCGGTTACTCCGACAAATTAAAGATTATTACAAATATTGTGAAGCAGTCGCCTGATATTGCATTGGGCGTGGATACGGGCGGAGCGGGCGATCAGGGTATTATGTATGGTTATGCAACGGATGAGACACCGGAATTTTTGCCTCTTGGTGTAGTGCTGGCACACCGGTTAGCCAAAGGTCTGGAAGATTTGAGGAGAAATAATATTTTGCCTTGGCTTCGTCCCGACGGGAAAACACAGGTGACAATTAAAGACAATGTTGTTGATACAATTCTTGTGAGTACCCAGCATTCTGAAAATATCAGCCAAGAAGAAATATACCGGCAACTTGTCAAAAAATTAATAGGGCCTGTTCTTGGGTCGGTGTCCGCGCCTATCCCTTTGAAACGGGTAAGGATATTGGTCAATCCGACCGGGGCGTTTGTAAGCGGGGGATTTATGGCCGATACGGGTCTGACTGGCAGGAAGATAATGGTGGACACATACGGCGGACTTATTCCTCATGGCGGAGGGTGTTTTTCGGGGAAGGATGCAACCAAGGTGGATAGAAGCGGAGCGTATATGGCCCGCCATGTCGCCAAAGAAATAGTTTCAGGAGGTAAGGCCAAAGAGTGTTTAGTTTCGGTGGCCTATGCCATCGGCCGGGCCGAACCTGTCATGGTTCAGGCTGTCAATGAAAAAGGGGAAGACATTTCTGCTTTTGCTCTGACCTATGACTGGCGCCCAAATGCTATCATTGAGCACCTCAACCTTCGCCAACCAAACTTTGCCGCAAATTGTTGCTATGGCCATTTTTGAAATGTTTGCGGTTTCTGTATTTGATTTATTTCTTTAAATCGCTGTATAATACAGAGTATGGGACGACACAAAAAGAATGATAAACATGAGGGAAAAGACAGAAAAGATAGAGAATCTAAATTTGATATTTCCCAAGAAACAAAGAACAGCATCTGGGGCATCGGCAGTTTTATATTGGCTGTTTTGAGCATCTTGAGTTTTGTCGGCAAAGCCGGCTGGGCCGGCGAAGGTTTTAATATTTTTGCGCGCTCCCTGTTTGGCTGGGGGTTTTTTATTGTTCCGGTTGCGTTAGTTATTTTGGGGCTATCATTTGTTAAGTCAATTTCAAGGAACATATATTATAGCGCGGTATTCGGAACTTTGCTTTTTGTCGGCTCTATTCTGGGAACTTTTTATATTTTCGGCAACGGTAATTTTGATTCAAGATTAGTTCAGGGCGGATATCTTGGAATTATTCTTGGCGCGCCCCTTTTGTCATCCGTTGGTTTCGGGGCTGCACTGATTATTTTGCTCGCTCTTATTGTGATTGCATTACTGGTATCACTCAATGTCCCGCTTTACGGATTGATATCCAAAAAAGATGAAGAAGAATCCGCCAGCCGGCGGATGGTAGATAATGTCATTATCAAAAAAGGCTCGGAAGTTTTTGATCAGAAGAAGCAGGAAATTAAACCTGTTCTTGCTGCCAAGCCTATCAAGATTGAAGAAAAAGAATTTGTGATTAAGAATTTCAAGAAAGGTAAATGGACGCTTCCGCCGACTGACATTTTACACGAAGACCAGGAAGAAGCAATTACGGGCGATATAAATGCCAGTGCATCCATAATCAAAAGAACTTTGGGTAATTTCGGAATTGACGTAGAAATGGGCGAAGTATCTATCGGTCCCACGGTTACCCAATTTACTCTTCGGCCGGCAATCGGCATGAAACTATCAAGGATTGCCGCGCTTCAGCCGGATTTGTCTTTGGCTCTTGCTGCTTACCCGATAAGAATTGAAGCGCCTATTCCGGGCAAATCACTTGTTGGCATAGAAGTTCCTAACAAAAAAGTCGCATTGATAGGTTTAAGAAATATGTTTGAGCATGATGACTTTAAGAAATCAAAATATTTCCTGCCTCTTGCTTTGGGTCGGGACGTTTCAGGAATGCCGGTTTTTGCCGGACTTGAAAAAATGCCTCACCTTATGATTGCGGGAGCGACCGGTACCGGTAAATCCGTCAGCATCAATACAATTCTTCTCTCTATGCTTTACAAGCATTCCCCTGAAGTTTTGAAATTAATTTTAATTGACCCAAAACGGGTTGAGCTTACTTTGTTCAACGATATTCCGCATTTGATAACGCCGGTTATTACCGATAACAAAAAAGTTATCGGAGCTTTAAAGTGGGCATTGGGCGAGATGGATAGGCGATACGACTCGCTTTCAAAAAGCGGTTCAAAAGACATATTTTCATACAACGCAAAAATGGCCGATAAGGACGCACCAATTATGCCTGCTATCGTGATTGTAATTGATGAATTGGCTGATTTAATGGCTTCATATGGACGAGATGTGGAAGCGGCTATTGTGAGATTGGCCCAGATGTCCAGAGCTGTGGGAATACACCTTATTTTGTCCACTCAGAGGCCTTCAGTAGAGGTTATCACCGGTCTTATCAAGGCCAACATTACTTCCCGTATTGCTCTTCAGGTTGCCAGCCAGATTGATTCCCGAACGATTCTTGATATGGCCGGAGCTGAGAAATTGCTTGGCAAAGGAGATATGCTTTTCCTGGCCGGCGATGTAGCCAAGCCCCGCAGGTTGCAGGGTGCGATGGTGACCGAAAAAGAAATTAAAGATGTCATGAAATTTATTAAAGCGCAGGCCGAGAATATTGAAGTAGATGAAGAACATGACTTGAAAGTTGATTTTAATGCGAACATTAATTCTGCCGGAGGATTTACCGGCGGAGGAGATGACAGCGCCGATGACGACTTATACGGCGAAGCCAAAGAAACTGTCGTCTTGGCGGGCAAAGCATCGGCCTCATTATTGCAAAGGCGCCTTCGTGTCGGATATGCCCGTGCCGCTCGCTTATTAGACATACTTGAAGAGAAGGGCATTATCGGGCCGGGGGATGGCGCAAAGCCAAGAGAGGTCTATGTTAGGCCAGATGGCACAGTAGCTCAGGAGCCGGTCAAATTCATGGGCGGAGAAACAGGAATAAGCGCCGACACGCCTGAAGCCGAAGCCGACGAAACAGAAGGGGTTTAAACTTCTGACACAACCTCTACTTGTACGGAGGGAGACGCCTTTTTAAAAATTTACTAATTTTGTAAAAAGTGTCTCCCTCCGCTGGTTGATTAAGTGTTAAGTGGTGATTGGCCATAGAGGTTCAAACTGTTCTGAAATATTTTTCTTGATTTTTATAAATTAAGTGTTATACTTTTTAATGGCACTTTTTTATTAGGTAAAAGTATGGCAACTCAATATCCGACCGAACATGAAGAATTTAATTGGATGATCGAGGTATTGATTAAAAGAAATAAAGAGCTTGTTGTTGACGTGATGCGTCAGTCGGCCAGAGCCAGTGAAGCCGAAGAAACATTGAAACGATGGCGTACAGAACTGGAGATTGTGGCTGAACAGAAAGGTCACAATTTATGTTGGACATGGATCCCGCGTCTGCTCAAGTCAACTATCGGTCATACCGGAAAATATCCTGACCCCGATAATGTAACTCGTGCAGAGTTTGAACTTGGTTGTAGGGCATATCAGGATGACATTTTTGGATTATTAACACTGCCAAAGTAGGCAGTTTTGTTTTGTAAAAAATTTGAACCTTTCTTGCCAATTTTAATCTATTTACCAAAGCAACCAGCGGAGGGAGACACTTTTTACAAAATTAGTAAATTTTTAAAAATGTGTCTCCCTCCGTACGCGTAGAAGTTGTGTCATCGATTCCGATGAGTTGCGGGGTTGCTTTAATAATATACTTTGTTAAGATGTTTAAATAAATTTAAAAGCGCTTTGGGGGAGCGCCTCTAAAATAAATGGCAAAAAAACAAGAAGAAACTACAAACAACAAGCAAGTAGACATGACCATCAAAGAAATTCAGGAGAAGTATGGTGAAGGGTCTTTGATGCGCTTAGGCGAGGTAAAAAGAGTTGATATTGATGTCATTCCGACGGGCTCTATTTCGCTAGATTTGGCCTTAGGGATCGGCGGAATACCCAGGGGCAGGGTAATAGAGATATACGGTCCGGAAAGCTCTGGTAAGACCACCCTTTGTCTTCATATTGTTGCTGAAGCGCAGAAAAAAGGCGGAGTGGCCGCTTACATTGATGCCGAGCATGCTTTGGATCCCGAATATGCCAAAAAGATTGGCGTTAAGTTGGGAGATCTTTTGATATCTCAGCCCGATACGGGCGAGCAGGCATTAGATATCGTTGAATCGTTGGTTAAATCCGGAGGTGTGGACGTGATTGTTATTGACTCGGTGGCGGCATTAACTCCGAGAGCAGAAATAGAAGGGGAGATGGACCAACAACATATGGGTCTTCAGGCACGATTGATGTCTCATGCTTTAAGGAAGCTCACCGCCATCGTTGCCAAGTCCAACACTTCCATAATTTTTATTAATCAATTGAGAATGAAAATTGGAATCATGTTTGGTAATCCCGAGACGACTCCGGGCGGATTAGCTTTGAAGTTTTACTCTTCCGTCAGAATTGAAATCAGAAAAGCTGCTCAAATCCAAGTTGCCGAAAAGATAGTGGGAAATAGGGTCAAAGTAAAGATTGTTAAAAATAAAATTGCCGCTCCTTTCAGAACTTGTGAGTTTGATATTTTATACAACGAAGGCATTTCCCGATATTCCGATGTCGTGAACACGGGAGTTAAATATGGCGTTCTGGCCAAAGCGGGAAGCTGGTATAACTATGGCGAACAGAAATTGGGCCAGGGCGTAGAGGGCTCCCGTCAATTCCTCAAGGAAAATCCTAAAGTAGAAAAAGAAATCGTTACCAAGATAAAAGCCGCTGCAGTATTGGAAGCGTAAGAACATCGCTTCAATTTTAACAGTTCATACAACCTCTTCGCGTGCGGAGGGAACATACTTTTCTGAAATACTTACTGATTTCATAAAAGCACGCTCCCTCCGCTGGTTGATTGGGTGACAAATTATAATTGTTAAGCGAGGTCAAATTAATATAAGAATAAGTCGTGGGTTGACATTTTGATTTTAGGGGAGTATGATGATAATGAACCTGGTCGAAAGCTCACCGCACAAGGGCGTGGCTGGGTCTACATAACAGAGGGTGGTTGGTGCGGCCGCCACTCTCTTACTTCTTTTCTTTGTCTCTCGAAATTGGTTCAAAAATATAGGTTTTTGGCTCAATTTCGCGAGGCTGGTAAGCGGAGGCGGCCCGGCCTAAAGGGTGTTGCCTGAAAGGGCAACGAGTAGCCATCGAAGGCGGCTACCGGCCTCGCGAGTTCTTTTGATAAGTTTCGACCTTAATTCTGGTCGAGAAGGATAAGACCGCTCTCCTCAAGTAGTGGTCACCCAGGGAGGATATCATGCCAAGAAAACCCGTTCCCGTTCAACAGGTTGTCAAAGTCGGAGGGAAGACCCTCACAATCGTAAACGGCCAAGTCTTGACCTCGAAAGAGGTCAAGGAAGCGCCGGCTCGGTAGGGTCATCCATGGTAGGCTGAGTTGTCAACTCAGCCTCTCGAAATTAACTTCTGATCCGCCAGCTGGCGGACGGAACTTAATTTCGCGAGGCTGGAGTGCCACGGTAGTGGCTATGGTCGGGACAACCTGCCGGGTGGCAAGTCTCTGCTGTTCGGGTGGCTTCCGGTCATCCTCCGCTTCAGCCTCGCGACCGTTTTAGTAGCCCAGCTCTGCCAGCCGATTTACCGGCGCTCTATGGCAGAGCTTTTTTTGTTTGAAAATAATCAAAAGCTTTATTTCAGAATAATTTGAATCTCTATTGCCAAATGCGAGGAGAAAACTAAACAACCAGCGGAGGAAGACACTTTTTACAAAATTAGCAACCCGGCGAAGCGGAGCAGTCGTCGTATGACGGTAAATTTTTAAAAAGGCGTCTTCCTCCGTACGCATAGAGGTTGTGCGAGCTTTTTATTTAACTGTCTGGTTTCGGGTGTATGGCATAATTGCCATGAACCTTGCGAGTTTGACGGCTTCGGCAACTCTTCGTTGGTGTTTGTTGCAAAGTTGATTTCTTCGGCTTGTGGCAATCTTAAACTGGGAAGTGACATACTTTCTTAAGAATTGAGTGTTCTTGTAGTCCACTCTATTTATATTGTCCTGACAAAATTTACATTCCATATATTTATAACTTGCTGGCCGCTCTAAAATGGCAGATCTTTTTCTTTAATACTCATCTCGTCTTCTTCAACTCCTGCGTTCATGGGTTCATTCTCATCAATTATCGGGATATCGGCGTCTTTAACGGGGGAGGGTGTCTTTTTGATATCCGACACTTCAGCTTGACCCGCTTGATTTGAATATGAAGGCGTACCCGTAAAGCTTGAACTTCCTGTTGGTTTTGGCCCCATCTGTAAACTCTCGGCGATTATTTCGGTAACGTATCTTTTGACATTGTCCTGTCCGGTCCAGTTTCTTGTCTGAAGCCTACCTTCAATCATAACCAAACCACCCTTTCTCAAATACTGGCTGGCGATCTCTCCTAATCGGCTCCAGGCAATTACGGTGTGGTATTCAGTGGCATCCCTTCTGCCTCCAGAAGGATCTTTCCAAACCCTGTTCGTCGCCATCTTTAAAGTGGTGACGCTTTGTCCGCTTGTGGTAGACCTTGTTTCGGGGTCTTGGGTTAATCTTCCTATCAAATAAACTTTATTTAGATTCATATTGTTTAATTAAAGTCCTTCGATTATTTCCTCAAGTTTTTTGTCTAATTCTTTGTTTTCTCCCACTTTGGGGGTGGCAGTTTTGGCTTGAGCTCTCTTTTCCTGTCTCTCTTTCATTTTAATCTGTTTTAGCATGGATTGCTTTTTTTGTAAATCGGACGGCAGTTTTATTATCAAGTACCTTAACACGTCAGGATTTAATTTGAGCTGTTCATTTAATTCATCCAAAGCCGGGGTTTCAGAAAGATTAAACTGAATATAGCTGAAAAAGCTGTTGCCAAAATGCTTTATCTCGTAAGACAAGCGTATTTTTTCCGGTTCTTTAGAGTAAGAAATAACGCCCTTGTTGGAGGTTATAATACTCTCTATTTTTTCTTTTGTTTCCTTGACTTTGGCCTCATCTAAATCAGGATTTAAATGGAAAGCCAGCTCGTAATTTGTCTGTAACACTTGCGAATCGTCTTAAGTCCCTGCCTGCTGGCAGGCAGGCGGCAGATGGAGCCAGAAGTGGCTACAGTGGGTCCGCTCGGAGCGGATCTGCCTTGGTCTAAAACGTATTTATTGATGTGGTTATATGTTAGCAATTTGGCTCTCCAAAGTCAATACTGATAGCACCTCACAACCTCTACACGTACGGAGGGAGACGCCTTTTTAAAAATTTACCGTCATACGACGACTGCTCCGCTTCGCCGGGTTGCTAATTTTGTAAAAAGTGTCTCCCTCCGCTGGTTGCCCTGGTTTTTAATTGGCGTTTGGCAATAGAGGTTCAAACTATTCTGAAATAAAAACGATAGGTGACTCTATTTACAAGCGAAAATTTTTAATATACAATAATGTCAGTTTTTTATACTCAAAAGGGGAAACAATGATTACATTCAAAGGATATCCTCAAGATGGCGGTCTCTATACTGGATATGATGTAGTCCGTGATGGACAAAAAATCGGCTTCATTGATGTGTGTGGTATATTTCGTAAAGATACGGATGACATTGTATTAACAGTAGAGGAGAAGAATATTATTGGGCAGATGTGCAAAAGAGTGCATGAAATGCCAAGTGAATATGGTTGCTTGGGAGTTGGAGAAAGTCCGGCGAGCTCCCTTGATGAGCTTATTCGGAGAAACAATATCCGACACGACCTCGACTAAAGCGAGGTTTTTATTTTAGGGAGAGTTTGAATTTCTCTTGCTAAACATAACCTATCTAACAAAAGCAACCGGCGGAGGGGGTGTGCCTTTTTAAAATTTAGCAAATATTTTTAAAAGGTACACCCCGCAGTCATGCATGGAGGTTGTGTGAGCTATCTTTATTTTCCAATCAAAATTTCTACCACATCACCTTCTTGAATAATATAATCACGGCCGACGGTTTTGATGAGGCCTTTTGCGCGAGCGGGGACCAATCCTCCTGCCTCGAGAAGAGTTTTCCAGTTGATAACTTCCGCTCGGATGAATAATTTTTCAAAATCGGTGTGGATGGCACGAGATGCTTTGGGAATCAGGTCGCCTTCATGCGCCGTCCACGCGCGGGTTTCATCTTCACCGGTGGTAAGAAATGTCACTAAGCCGAGCGTTTTATAGCTTTGTTGGATAAGTCGGTCCAAGCCGGAATCTGTCATATTAAAACCAACGAGGTATTCTTTTTTCTCGTCTTCGGTTGCCTCGGATAATATCAGTTCAAGGGGGGTGGACAGAATAACATAATCTCTGCCGTCCATTGCTTTTAATAAATCAGGACCAGGCTGCCATTCGTCGGACATTTGGGATTCGGAAACATTGAGTACAAAAATCACTTTTTTATCGGTTAACAATTCAAGCGGGGGAAGGTCTTTATTTTTTTTATCATTTCTTTTCTCTTTTGTTTCAAGGTCGGCGAGTTCAAGTTCGGTCTGAATAATTTCTATATCGCCGACAGGATCAATTTTGTTGTGGACATGGGTGATGTTTTTATCTTCAAAAACGCGGACCACATGAGCAATAGCATCTACTTCTCTGATGTTAGCCAAGAATTTATTTCCCAGACCTTCGCCTTTTGAGGCGCCTTTGACCAATCCGGCAATGTCATAAAATTCAATGGTGGTGTTTATTATTTTTTTAGAATTTGAAAGATCGGCCAAGGGCTTCAATCTTTCATCAGGAACAGCAACAACACCAACATTTGGATCTATGGTGGTAAAAGGATAGTTTTGAATATCAACCTGTTTGTTTGTCAGAGCTTTGAAGAGTGTGGATTTTCCCACATTCGGAAGCCCGACGATACCGATTTTGAGCATCAGTTTATATTATCAAAAAACCTTGAAATAGCCCAGTTTTTATGCACATTGACTTTTAATATTGCAGGGTATATACTCTTAGTTAAGAGAGTTGTATTGTAGCTTAGTAGCAGAAATGCCAATTAAATACGTTAACCCCACCGCCCTCTGGTTTGCCGGATGGCGGTTTTAGTTTTATTATTTCTGTAATGAAAAGAGCTTTTGTTTTTATTGATGGTAGTAATCTCTATTACCGACTTAAGGGGATAGCAGGTTTTTATACTAAAGAAAATGGTTCCGACTATAGCATGAGCCGTTTTAATTTTAAGGAGTTCTGTAAATGGCTAGTAGGTGATAATGACCTACAAGAGATCCATTATTATATTGGTCAGATTAAACGGCCTAACCCTCAATCAAAGAACTCTCAAAAGGTAGAGCAAATGTATTCAAGTCAGCAACGGTTAGCTGGCTACTTACAGGCTCAAGGTATAATTATGAAATTTGGGAAGCTAATGAAAGATCCAAGCCGTCCTGATGTATACCACGAAAAAGGTGTTGATGTGCAAATTGCCGTAGAAATGATCCGATTTGCTCGTCAGGACAAGTATGATGTTGCTTATTTAATTAGTTCCGATACGGATTTAGTCCCAGCCGTTCAAGAAGTGAAAGACCTCGGAAAAGAGGTTGTATATGCTGGAGTTAAGTTGATTCCAATAGGGGATGCGAAGAATACAAAAAAGAAAAATGTATTTGGTATCTCTTATGGCTTACTAAGTACAGCAAGCGATGTTAAGCTAATTGAGAAAGAGGACGTCAAACTATTCCTGGTGCTACGAGAAGATACTCAAGCTAAGTAGCGAACTCACAATTAATTAAGGGTTACCAAATAAGTTCTGTGGAGGAGGAAGTTTTATATTAAAGTAAAAAGGTATCAATTTGGTAGTTTTAGCATCATAGCTATGTTGTATTGCGTTCATACCATACCAATGGATAACATTGGTTTATATTATCAGAAACTACTAAAAAACCAAGGTTTTTCCGGGTGCTGTGATTAAACAATGAGTAGTTAGCTGCAAAATTGCATAGATTATCATATATTTGCATAGTTTTGGGTGACACTTGCATAGTTTACCGGTTTGTGATAAGCTATGCCTATATCTTAATTTATGGAAGAAAAACTATTAACTATTACTCAAGCAGCTGAATTGTTAGGTGTTTCGCTTGATACTTTGCGCCGCTGGGACAAGAGCGGTAAATTAGTAGCAATTAAAAAAGGTGGCGGTACCCATCGCTATTATCGTGAAAAAGATTTAGAAATCTTTGCCAGCGATCTGATGAAATTTGCCTCTGAATGGATTCAAGGTGGTATTGAGTTTCCGGGCACTTTTTATTGCCCGACGAGCTCGATTTTTAATGCAAGATTAACAAAAATGGAGTATATGTTGATGCAAAAGCCGGGGTTTGAAAAATTATACTCTTTGATTGTTTTAATTACCGGAGAGATTGGTGATAATTCGTTTGCTCATAACTTGGGAAAGTGGCCGGATATAGCAGGAATTTTTTTCGGTTACGATCTCACCAAGCGTATAATTGTTCTTGCCGATCGAGGACTGGGTATTTTAGAAACTTTGCGTCAGGTTCGTCCGCAACTTTCGAATCATGTAGCTGCCGTAGAAGTCGCTTTCACAGAATTTATTTCTGGTCGGGCACCAGAGAAGCGTGGGAATGGTCTTAAGCTCGTTCGTGAGGTCGTCACGGATCAGCCAATTGATTTATTCTATACTAGTGGCGATGCCGAAGTGCGTATGCAGGGCTCGGATAAGGTATTTCGTGTTACGCGTGGTCAACGTAACGTGCGAGGATGTTTAGCGAAAATAGAGTTTTAGTAAATTTAGTAAATAAAAATATATGAAGTTACAACTAGAAAAGTTTGGTAAGACATTAATATCACGAGAATTGGGTAGCGAGGCTTTTAAGGCATTTCAAACAACTTTGCGTGAGCTTTCTAAGGAGGAAGAACTAGAAATAGATTTTTCTGGCGTATTAACATTATCACCGTCATGGGCAGATGAATTTTTAAGCCCGTTACTTAATCAACTGGGTGATAAGTTAATACTCTTACCGAGCGATAATCTTTCTGTGCATGCGACGCTTAGAATTCTTCAAGAGGCCAATAGTCGGTCATTTAGGATTAAGTTCTAGACTCTTTGTATCACGGAGCACTTCGACCCGATTATCGATGTATTTTTGTTACTACTTTGTGGATAAACTTTTGTGTTTACAAACCCAATATCATACAATTAGGCATATGTATTGTTATAATACACAATCGGAAATCAGTTTAATTGCTCTCTCTCGAAAAGGGTAGTAAAATAATATCCCTCCTAAAAACAAAATACGGTGACGGTAAGTTAGATGAACTGGATGGTCTAATGGTGGAGTACGGTAATTGGTGGTTCAATATCCGTTCTTCAAATACTCAGCCCGTGGTCAGGTTGGTAGTTGAAGCAAAAACTAAGGACCTTCTTGAAGAGAAGGTCCAGGAGCTAACAACTTTGATTAATGGCTAATTTTTATATGCATCGCCCACTTTTTGCATTACTGACCCTAAAATACAAGCTAGTGGTGTACCGATGATTAGGGATATGATGAACCAGTACTTGAGAATTGTAAGAATCATAATCCCATTCTTTCTTTGATTTCTTTAAGCGTAGTACTGGCTAATATTTTAGCTTTTTCTTCGGATTTTGTCAATAAAGACATCACATGGTCGGGATTTTGTTTGAGTTCAGCATATTTTTCCTGAAATGGTTTTAAGAAATTTACAACTACTTCTGCCAGGTCAGATTTGAATTCAGTGTAAGATTTTCCTTCATACATTGTTTCAATTTGCTTCAGGTTTTTTGTGCCCGTGTCTAATAGGGCATATATGGTCATCAGATTTGCAATGCCCGGTTTTGTTTTTTCGTCAAAAATAATTTCTTTACCGGAATCTGTGGTAGCTTTTTTTATTTTAGTCCTTATAATATCAGGTTCATCCGATAATGCTATTCCTTCATCTCCGGTCTTGGACATTTTTTTTGTCGGATCCTGAAGGGACATAATGCGCGTTCCAGGTGCTAGGTGTGCTTTGACTGGTTCAAATGTTTGTCCGAACATAGAATTAAACTTTTTGGAGATTTCGTTGGTCAGGTCAATATGGGGCATCTGATCTTCTCCGACGGGAACAAGATTGGATTTATAAACCAAAATATCAGCGGCCATTAAAACGGGATAATCTAAAAGCCCCATGTGGTTGTATTTGGGCGACTTGGCAAGCTGTTCTCTGTAGGTGGGAAGACGGTCTAACCAGCTGACTGGGGTAATTGTGTTAAATATCCAAGCAAGTTCAGTATGTTCCGGGACTTTGGACTGGCGGATGAGTAGGGCTTTTTCGGGTTCAACTCCGGCGGCAAGATAATCTAAAACTACATCCATAACCTGGTCGTGGTATGTCTTGGGGTCAAAAGGAGTGGTGATGCCATGATAATCAACCACAGCAAAAATCGCCTGGCTTGGCCTGAGCCCTGTCGAAGGTTCGGCGTCCTGAAGCTCTATCCAATTTTTTATGGCACCGAGGTAATTGCCCAGATGCAATTTCCCACTCGGGCGTATACCCGAAAAAACTTTAATCATAGATATAGAGTAACTTAAATTTAATAATTATTCCAGTTAATTTTAAGACTTGAGGTTTAACCTCAATAATGCTAAACATGACTAATGAGAAAGGAATCATTTGGGGTAGGTAACTATGTCCATGTATATAATCGTGGAAATAAAAAACAAGCTATAGTGAAAGATGAACTTGATAAACAACATTTTCTTCAAATGCTGTTTTACTTTAATACAGAAATAACTCCGCCTAATCAATTTCAAGACCTCAGATCTAACTTGAGGTTAAACCTCAATGAAAACCTCAATGAACAGAACGAATTTATTTGGCTTGACAGTTGGATGCCTCGTAAACCGATAGTTAAAATTTTGGCTTTCATTCTAATGAAAAATCACTTCCACCTTCTTTTAGAAGAAGTGGTTTATGGTGGGATAGCGAAATTTATGCAACGATTAGGAACAGGTATGACGATGTATTACAACACAAGGTATCAGGATACGGGGACGCTATTTCAAGGTTCTTATAAAGCTAAGGTTGTAGGTAAGGATTTGTATTTAAAATACCTCAACGTCTATATCCAAGTGAAAAACGGTTTTGAATTATATAATGGCGGTTTTGAGGCGGCGATGAAAGAATTTGATAAAGCATATAAATGGGCTACAGAATTCCCTTATGGAAGTTTGTCGCATTATTATGGGAAAATTGCTATGCCGATTGTAGATAAAGACTTATTCTTAGAAATATTTGACTCACCCAATAATTATAAAAACTTTGTTAAAGAGTGCATGTTAGACCTAGAAAATAGCCTAAGAGACCTAATTTTTGACGACCTAACCAACTATTGAGGTTTAACCTCAAGGAGGTTTAATCGACTTCGATTAATACTGGCAGTATCATCGGGCGGCGTTCGGTTTTTTGGAATAGGAATAAGCCAACTTGGTTTCTTATCTGGTCTTTAAGGAAGGGAAGGTTCGGCTGTTGATGGGCGCCTTTGCCTTCAACGATGAATTTAATTCTTTTCCGGACTTGAGATAAAAGTTCTTTGTTCTCTTTAAGATATATGAAACCGCGGGAAATAATATCCGGACTTCCTCTGACCGTACCGGTTTTGGAATGTATCAGAACGACAACTACGAACATTCCGTCTTCGGCTAATACTTGTCTGTCTCTTAAGACAACGTTGCCGATGTCGCCGATGCCAAGTCCGTCAACAAAAACATAGTCAGACGGGGCTCGCATTTTATCAAACCACCATTTTTCTTTTTCTATATTAACTACCGTTCCGTTATCGGCGATTATCACGTTTGCTTCGGGGATGCCTTCTTCCTGAGCCATTAAACCGTGGTTAACCATCATGGAGTATTGTCCGTGGATAGGGAACATGAATTTAGGTTTAATTAAACGGATCATTTCCCGTAGGTCTTCTTTATTTCCATGTCCTCCGGTATGAACATCTAACATTTGATAGTTGAAAACTTTTGCCCCATTTCGGTATAGCTGGTCTTTCAAAAATTGAACATTTACTTCATTCCCAGGAATTACAGAAGACGAGAAAATGTAAGTATCATTCTTACTTGTTCTTAGAAAACGGTGCTCTCCATTGGCGATTCTCATCAGAACGGCGTTTCCTTCTCCTTGAGCTCCGGTTACAACTGCGACAACTTTATCTTTGGGGTAACTGTTTACTTCTTCCATACCGATTTGCGTACCCTTTTTGATTTTGAGGTAGCCGAGTTTTTTGCATATCTCAACATTTGTTTTCATGGAATATCCGTCGAATACGACCTTTTTACCGAAATTTTCGGAGATGGTTATTATTTGCTGAATCCGATTTATGAGGGAAGCAAAGGTTCCCAAGATAATCATGCCGGTTGCTTCCGTGAATAGTTTTTCGAGATTGGCGGTAACCTGTTGTTCTGACAACGAGTGGCCTTCTTTTTCGGCTCCGGTGGAGTCGGACATGAGGACCAAGACCCCTTCCTGGGCAAGTTTTTTCATTTCATCAATATCAGCAGGAAGGTCATTTACCGGAGTGTTGTCAAACTTAAAATCAGAAGTGTGGACCACGTTTCCTATCGGCGTCTTAATAACTATTTCAAGGTCATCCGGGATAGAGTGGTTTATGCGGAGAACTTTGACCGTCAGCTTGTCGCTTACTTTTATTTCGTCTCCGGCTTTTATTTCGTTAATCTCCAGGGGCTTTTGGAATTTAAAATCATCCTGCCTCTTTATAAGGATTGCCCGGGTTAGGGCGGCGGCATATATATCTGGATTCCCAATCCTATCTCTAAGGAACGGCAAAGCTCCGATATGGTCCATGTGGCCGTGAGTAAAGAACATGGCCTTAATCATGTGCTTTTTATCATCGAGATAGCCGGTATTGGGAATTATGAAATCTATTCCCGGCATATCTTCTCTTGGAAACCTTACGCCGGCATCTATTAATATTATTTCTTCGTCATATTGAATTGCCGACATGTTACGGCCAACTTCGCCCAGACCGCCCAAATGGATAATTTTAAGACCGCCAACTTTATTTTCGGTTGGTTTGTGGGGGGCATCTTTATCGCTCTTAAAAACACGGACTTGCCTGACGACCGGTTTCATCCAGCGTCGCTTGGCTCTCGGAGTGGTTTCCTGGCGGTGCCTAGGCCCGCCAAGGAACTCTGTTGAAGGTTGTTTTCCACGATGTAACTGATTCGGAGCCTCAACTGTAGGGTTGAGATTATTTTTTTGACTCATCATAAGAAATTGAAAATGCAAAGTGCAAAATTAAAAAATTTTAATTTTAAATTTTGATTTTTGAACTTTGAGATTATTTTTGTGGGCGAGGAGGGATTTGAACCCTCAAACCTTGCGGTATACGGCTCTGAACCGTACGTGTATTCCAGTTCCACCACTCGCCCTTACACCTAATGGGCATTGGCTTTCGCCAGCATTCCTAATGATGCCCATTAGGTGTGAGGGCGAGCCCGAAGAGGTTATGTAATCAATGAGAGAATTAACGTTATTTCAAGTATACACTGAATTTACAGATAATGCAAGGGGTTGTGCTATTTCCAGCTTCTTCCGGTGTTTATATACCACTTTTCTACATTGGAAAATCTATCCGAAGGCATAGAGATTATCTTGCTATTGAACCCTTTAATGTTATTAGTTTGAGCATAGATATACAGAGGATTATATAGGAATATGGCCGGGACATCTTCAACCACTAATTTTTGAAAATCCTGGTATTGCTTCATTCGTTCCATGGGATTCAGAGTCTGTCTGGCTTTTTCTAAAATGCCGTCGACTGACTTATTATCGTAAAGAGCCAAATTCAATCCCGGGTCGCGCTTCTGGGAAGAATGCCATAAGCTAAATGGGTCCGGATCTATGTTCAAAATTTCTCCAAAGAGAAGCGTCTGGTAACCCCGATCTTTTATTACTTGCTGGAGATCCTGTGTCGGCAAAACTTCTATAACTAAATCTACTCCAATTTTGGCCCACTGCTCTTTCAAAAGATTAGCAACATTGGCAAGCTCTGACCATGTGGGAGTAGTTAGTCTAAGAGTAAGTTTTTCTGTGACGGGCTTATCTTTTTTAGATTTGGCTTTTCCTGTTTTTGTTAATATGCTCTTGTTGTCCGGGTTTCCCCAACCAGCATCGGCAAGAAGCTTTTTAGCTTTATCAGGGTCATAATTATATTTTTGCACATTATCCGTTATGTCTAAGACTTCTCCCATCATGGGCGAGTTTGCTTCCAAAGCCTTTCCACCGAGTATTTTGTTTATAATATCTTTTTTATCGGTGCCATAATTTAAGGCGAGCCGGATGTTTTTGTCAGAGAGTATTGCTGCCTCATTTTGATTGAAAAATACTCCGAAATACCTCGGAAGTTTGAGCTCTTCTATGTTGAGTCGTTTCTTGAACTTAACTTTTTTGAGATTTTCCGCTGAAACGAAGGCCATGTTTTCTATGCTGTTCTTGTTATATTCATCTATCATTTCGTCTTCAGATTTATAAAATTTTATGCCGATATTATCTATGTAAGGCCGGCCATCATAAAAATTTTTGTTGGACTCCAGTTCGTAAGACACTATTCTGCCGAGGCTGTCTTTTTGAAGCTTCTTAAATTTGTAAGGACCGGAACCGACGGGTTTTAAATTAAGATCAGAAAGTGCAAAATTAACAGGCTTAACATCTTGCCAAACATGTTTAGGGAGAATGTTGAGGGTCAGATTGTTTAGGAATTGGGCATATTTATTTTTTAATTTCAGTATTACCGTAGATTTATTTACGGCTTCAGCATCCACGCCTTGCCAATTTATTCTTTGCAAGCTTCCGTAATCAGGATTTTGGGCTGTTTGAATAGTGAAAATAACGTCATCAGCGGTAATGGGGGCGCCATCTTGCCATTTTGCACCCTCTTTGAGATAAATCGTGTAATTTAAGCCATCGTCGGATATTTCATAGGATTTGGCGAGGTCCGGGACGAGCTTTCCGCTCTCGTTGTATTTCATCAGGCCCGAATAAATTAAGCTAACTAAATCGCGGTCAACGTCATTATTTTGAGAAAGAAGGGGGTTTATATAATGCGGTTCGCCGACGATCCCTTCACTGAAAGATCCGCCATAGTTAGGCACAGCTTTTGTGTAATGATAAAAAGTGGTAAAGGGTATAGATATTAAAGAGCCGATTACGAGAAACAAAAAAGCTATAATTAAATATCTTTCTTTTTGGGAAAGAATCTTGGGCAGTAGCCTTATTTTATCAATGCCGATTTTTTTTAAGATTGTTTCTCCGAGGCCTTCTTTCCGCCGGCTGGCGGACCGGTTTTCGTTCTCTGATTTCAAGCCAAAGAAATCGTCTAATTGATTATTATCCTTGAACATTATTAGAAATTGTTAGTTAAGCGAAAAATACTCTGGCGACAGAAACGGCCAGAAATAGAACAGCTAAAACTATTGTAGCCCAGAAAATTATTTTCTCTGCTCCACGCTTCGTGCTGTATTCCAGAGATCCGCCTCCGAAAGTTGAGGATAGACCCGTTCCGCGCTGTTGAAGCAAAATTGCTGCTATAAGCAGCAGGGATAATCCGATTTGGGCATAGGTTAATATTTTTGTGGTATCCATTTTTTTATTATATAGCTTTTGCTGTGACTGATATGAATAGGTTTACTATTGTAATTACCACGACGGCGTATAAAAGTGTCATTGTGTCTCTGATATATATGAAGTCAAATATATAATCAACTGTCCATAAAAGCAACCCGTTTATAACCAAAGTAAAAAGTCCGAGAGTCAGGATTATTATTGGCATAGATATCAATTTCAGGACAGGTTTGACTGTAAAGTTTAAGAGTCCCAAAAGTGCTCCAGCCAGCAAATACTCTTTCCAACCACCGTTCACAACAAAGCCGGAGACAAAGTAATTAGCTACAAAAAGAGCCACCGAATTGCCAAATATTCTGATTATAAAGCCAATCATACCAGGTAGTGAAATTCCCGATAATTTAAGTATGCGCCAGGCGCAGTCGGGAATTCTACTACCTGGCATACTGTAGTTAATATGGTAGCATGGAACCAAACCGATTTCAACCAACAGATAGCACCTTGTAACCTCTATGCGTACGGAGGGAGACGCCTTTTTAAAAATTTGCTAATTTTGTAAAAAGTGTCTCCCTCCGCTGGTTGCTTGGTAAACAGGTGGCAATTGGCAATAGAAGTTCAAACTTTCATCAATTTTGGCTCAAAAGGCCGATTTTTTGATGTTGACATTTTGAGTGAAAAGGCGTACAATTAAAGCATGTTCTTAATGAATCGGCAAGCCTGGGGCCCTGCAATTCCGCGGGGTGAGGGGTGAGCTACAAGGGAGAGAAAGTCATGGCAAAGAGCAAGAAGGACACTTCAGCAATCGTGAGCGCGCTCGGCGTTCTCATGAGCATCATTACCGCTCTCGTCTCCGCAGTGCGCAAGCAAGGCGGAACGGACGCGGACATCTACCGACTCGCGACTCCCGAAGGCGAAAGCCTCATCGAGAAGATCGCGGCGCTGATCGTTCGGGCCGGTAAGCCGATCGAGAAGCTGGCGGAGAACTGCTACAAGGTCCTCGTGGGTTACGGGCAAACGCTCCAACAGATGATCGCCAACGGCAAGTACGATTACGCCAACAGCGACATCACCAGCGGCAACTTCCCGATCACGGCTCCGCCAACTGGCGGAGGCAAACAGGAAGTCGTCGTTGAGCTCGTTCACTTCGGACGGGACATGGCATCGGATGCGGTACTCAAGGAATTCGAAGCTCGCGGTCTCCGTGCAGCGACGCTCCCTGAGCTACTGGCCTTCGGCGCCACTTACCCGGAGAAGCAGCGAGAGTTCCCAGTCGTCGCTCTCGGCTCCGTGTGGCAGAATCGCTACGGCTGCCGCAGCGTGCCTTACCTCATCGGGAGCGGCTCGGGGCGCGGGCTGGGCCTGTACTGGGACGACTTCAGGTGGCGCGTCCGCTACCGGTTCGCTGCCGTTCGCAAGTAGGCACTCGGTTCCCTGGGGTTCTGGGTCCGTTGATTCCTGGACCCCTGGATACCTCAACGCCTGTTCGTGTCTCACGAACAGGCGTTCTTCTTTTTTAGTTCCTTTTATTTCACTCGGATAAAATACAAAAATTAATTTTTGTATTTTACTCCTCATTTATAAAATAAAAAATATGTGCTCTAATATATCTGGATACTAGGCGAATCTGCCGACGGTCAAGGCTTTCGGCGGCCGAATTCTAGGGCTATGCAGGACAGAATGAGAGCGGTTACGGCTCGAAGCGCAAGCTGAACCTGAACTGGAACGACAACAGGTGGAACGACAACTGCCGGTTCGCTGCCGTTCGAAACTACTGTTATTTTTACAAACCCCGCCTATTTAGACGGGGTTTGTGCTTGTTTGTACCAGGCGCCGAGCATTCTCCCTATTTCGCTAAGAGATTCAGAGAGCGCTCCATACTTTTTATTGTCCAACGATCCAGTTTCCCAGGCCACTTGCAGAAAGAATTTCAACAGATCAAAAGTGCCCAACGCTTCGCCATCTCATACTATCGAAAACTACACAGAAGATTATTTAAACAATTTTCTGTGTAGTTTTCGGTAATAACCAATCGCGAATCTATGGGCTTCGGAGTCGATTTGAAGGAGAAGATTTCTGTCGGCGGAGGAGAGTTTGGTTAGAAGAATAGGGTCCTTTTGACCCGAAATATATATTTTTTCACCGATGTGTTTTTTGTTTTTAGTCAATGCGATTATCGGTATTCGTTTTGATATTTTTAATTTTGAATTTCGGATTTGTTTAGGATTTAGGATTTCGGATTTAGAGTTTATAACAACTTCGGCCACTCGAAGCTGTTGTTTGCCCCCATCAATAAGTATCAAATCCGGAAATGGCCATTCTTCGTGCCCGAAGCGCCTTCCAAGTATTTCTTTGAGCATCGCAGTATCGTCGGGTGATTGCTTGGTATAAATTTTAAATTTTCTATAAAAGTTTTTATCCGGCTTGCCTTGAATGAATGTGACCATTGAGCCGGTGGCGTGAGTGCCTTGGATGTTAGAGACATCGTAACCTTCAATTCTGACTATTGGTTTTTGCAGTTTTAACAGCGATTCCAGTCCTGAACGATGAGCCTTTAGAATACGGGAATTTTTTATTATTCTGGCGTTTTCAAAGACACGTTTTAAATCCGCTATTTTATTTCTCAATTCAATGGCTTTTTCCAATTCGCCTTTTTGAGCTAGTTGCCCCATTTCTTTTTCTAATTTTTTAATAAGTGACACTCTTTTTCCGCCTAAAATATCTTTTATTGCCCTAATGTTTTTTTGATATGAATTTAAGGTTCGACCTTGGGGCTTCTTTAAGGTCGAACCTTTGTCCCCCGGATTTTGTTTCTTCAGACAGCAATACCCGGAACATTTTCCGATGTGGTAATTGAGGCAGTAATTATTATGTAATTGTTTACAGGTACAGTAAGGGAATATCCGGCGGATAATATGAAGCGTTGTTTTTAATGCCCCAGCATCAGTAAATGGTCCGATTGTTTTTTCCTGACTTTGGGGTTGATGTGTTATAAATATTTTTTTATATTTTTCGCCGGTAAATACGACGAAAGAATATTGTTTATCATCCCGCAGCATTATATTAAACGGCGGTTTGTACTTCTTTATGTATTGAGATTCAAGTATTAATGCTTCGATTTCCGATTCGGTTTTTATATATTTAAGCTCTTTGGCCACCAAAATCATTTTTTGTAATCTTGGGTCGCGGGTTTTTAAATAGTTCTTGATTCTATTTTTTAAATTAGAGGCCTTGCCTATATATAAATCTTTTTTCCGGCCATTCTTGAACATATATATCCCCGAACCAGAAGGCAATACTGATATAAATTTTTTTAGCGCAGCTTGATTCATGTAGGCCAATATTATACAATATTTCTAGGAATTTAACAATTAAGGACAGATTATGCATGACGACCTTTTGGAAGTTATTGAGATCTACCGAGTTTTACGGGAAGAATATGATAAAGCAATTGTCGGCCTGGATGATGTAAAAGAAAAAACAGCTATTGCTTTTTTATCAGAAATTCCGACCACTCTTTCGGCTAAGAAAAGTCGCAGAGTTAATGCCGGATTGGTGTGGTACATGGGTGTTCCGGGAACAGGCAAGACCTATGGCGGATTAGTATTAGCTAAAGTAACCAATACGAACTTTGTCCGTATTCAAGGAAGAGCTGACCTAACGCCGAGTGATATTGTCGGTGTTGAAATTTTCAATCCCAAAACAGGCGAATGGGAAAAAAGAGAAGGTCCGATTGTTAAAGCCCAGATTCTTCTTCTTGACGAAGGCAATCGCATTCCGCCAAAAACGCAAAGCGCATTTCTTGAGGCTAACCAGGACAGGACCGTTACCATCGGCGACACCACCATTGAGCTTCCTGAATTTTATTTTGTCATCATGACCGCTAATCCGGTCGAAACAGGTGAGGGCACTTATCCAATGTCTGATGCCAATGCCGACAGATTCACTTTTATTATCAATGTTAACTATTTGTCTCCCAACGAGGAAGAAAAACTTGTCAGCTTTGATATTAAGAACATTGATATCGAGCCGAGGCTCAAATGGGAAAGAATTGCCCAGCTTCGTTCTTCTATTACTGAACACGTTTTTCTTCACCGGTCTCTTAAAAAATATATTCGCCGTCTTGTTGTAGCTTCTCGTCCATATAATTCGGAAATAAAAAACTTTATGCATTCCCCGTCTTCTTTGGTTGAGGAGTTTGTGGAACTTGGCGCATCTCCCCGGGCGACTATGTGTTGGGGGCCAACATCCAAAGTCAGGGCCATTATTGTTGGAAAACGAGATGTGGTTTATCCGGAAGATATTCAAACTTTAGCAAAAAACATATTGGGTCACAGGATAAATTTAAAGAGTAATGCTGGCAAGAGAGGTGTAACTGTTGAGAATGTTATTGACGACATAATTGCAAAAGTCGCGGTTCCATGACGGGGGACACAAATAGATCTTTTCTTGGCGATTTGGAAGTTGACGAAATAGCGATCTCTGTCCTTTCAAGGGTCAGGGAAATGATATTCGGGGACCATAAAAGCGTTTTTACCGGCCAAGGCTTTGACTTTTCAGGATTAAGGGAGTGGCAGCCCGGCGACCGCCAAGTTTCAGTTGATTGGGCCCACTCAACCCATACCGGATTCAGTCCGCTTATTGTTCGTGAGTGTGTTGAAGAAAGGTCTGTTGATGTTTGGCTTGTTGCCGATAATTCGTTGTCGGTGCGATGCGGGATTGGAAATGAGACCGTCGGGAACATTATTGCCCGAACTATTGCGACGATAGGTTTCTCTGGCGTGGTATTTCAGGACAGGATTGGTTTGATAGCTTTTGATGGAAAGAACTATTTGATTGAAGCTCCGAAGGGCGGTAAAAAACAAGTTCACAGAATAGTTGATATATATCATGAACCGGTAAGCAGCCACTTAATACCCATAAGGCGCCAAGAAAGCATTGCCAGAATAATTTCAGGAAGCTTAAAAAGAACATCATTAGTAGTTGTTGTTTCGGATTTTTTATTTTCTGAAGCAGAACTTTTTATCAAGGAGCTTACCGATATCAGATCTGGCCATGATTTATTCCTCGTTATGGCTGATGCTTCTTTCCCTTTTGAATTTAATTTGAATTCAGGGGGCTGGGTAGAGGGTGTTGATGCCGAAACAGGACAGTTAAAGCTTTTATCCGGAAAAGAGTTCCAAAAGTTGGGAGAAAGGGTCCGGTCTTACCAGAAAGGGTTGGAACTTTTTTCTGAAAAACAGGGAATTGAGGTGGTTAATATCGGTAAAGATAGGGATGCTTTAACTACTGCTTTGGCCGATTTTTTTCTGTTGCGCAGGTCTCGGCGGAGGTAAAAATGCATAGATTTTAACTAAATTACAAGTCCAGCATATCCAATCAGGATATTTTGGACTTTTTATTTTATTCATGTTATTACATTGGCAAAGCACATTGAAAATATGTTTAAAGAGGTAATATGTTCAGAAAGATCATCGTCCTTGTTTTGGGAGCTCTGATGTTTGGAGTTTCAGTTTTTGGCCAGGAAGCAAATGTAGCCGTTGATAAGGAAGTCGAAGCCTTTAGGTGTTGGTTAAAGTCCGACAGAAGCGGTGTCCGCATTGGAGAAAAATTCTACATTGCTCTTACTTGCCGGGTTATTGAGAACGAATCAACCAAGACGGTTCCTGTTGAAAACATGCTTGAACCGGGGGCTGTCTCCTTTGCACCATATGAAGTGGCCGGAGGGACTCATTTTCAAGATATCAGAAAGGGAGTATTCCGATTCTTTCAATATAATTACGAACTAAGGCTTGTTGGAGATGAGTTTTTCGGAAAAGAAGTGCCCATCCCTTCTTTGGAGATAAAATATAAGATTCAGAGAAAGATTAATAGCAAGCAAAGCGTTGATGCTCGGGAGAGAGTATATAAGCTGCCGGAACTGCCGATAAAAATATATTCCTTGGTTCCAAAAGACGCCAAAGATATTCGCGATGCCGGAGAAAATAGTTTCGGCGCCATAAAGACAAAAATGCTTCATGCTTATGCCGCATTTGTTGTGGCTGGCTTATTTATGCTTCTGCCGTTCGTAATCGTTATGGTTCCTTTGGCTAAGTCCCTTCGCCGTTACAGGCGGGAAAAATCTAACGGCACTGTTTTCAGCAATGCCTCGCTATTGAGACGGGCTAAAAGAGAACTGGTTAGGGTAAAAAAAATTAGTATTCAAAATGGATGGAATAACGAGTTGGCCGGCAGAGTGCTCACCATACTTCGCGTTGTTGGAGCAATCGCTTTGTCAAGGCAAATCAATCAGCAATCAACCCAGTTTGAGTCTAAGGGTCTCCAGGGCCAGCTCAAATTACGCAAGGGTTTCTTTTGGCCGAAGAAGATTCTAATTTCTTCAAGTTTAACTCCCGAATTGATGATGGCTGAACTGGAAAAACTTGACCGCTCCTGGGCTGACGGCTTTGTTTCTATTTTCAATACCTTTAACGGTGCCAGATATTCAGATGAAGTCAGTATTGATCAGGATAAACTAAATTCAGCTTTTTCCGGCACCAATCCCCTTATTAGAAGTTTACGGTTTACGAACAACTTATTTGTCCGGAGGTTCGCGGCCTTTTATGGAAAAACTAAAACATGGAGGCCGGTATGGAAACGGTCTTGAAAAATTTAGCGGACCTGGATTGGAACTACATAAAATTTGCCCGCACAGAAGAGGCAGTACTAATTGGATTCATTCTGGGGGCCGTATTTATTTCGGCCCTTATCATCAAATATTTCCGTTTGGATGTTCCGGGCCGGAACAGGATTGTCATTCCGGCAATTTTGCCGGTGTTTAAAAAACCCAGATGGAAATTTGTCAGACATATTCCACGGATGATTTTTTATGCCAGCTTGGCGCCTTTTTTTATTGCTTTAGCCGATCCTTACACAAGTTTTGTTAAGGAAACAGTAACTTATCCGGGGAGAAGGATAGCCGTTTTAATTGACGCTTCGGGAAGTATGACCTCTCCATTTAAGACGGACAAGTTCAAAAAGAAACAAGACCAAGGATTTTACACCGCAATCGCGGCTGCCGAATACTTCATGAAACTGCGCGTCAACGGCAAGTATAATGACCTGATGGCTCTTATTGAATTTGGCAATGAATCTTATATTATCACTCCATTTACAAACGATTACAAAAATATCCTGACCAGCATAACGCTTATAAGCGAACCTGAAGAGTGGAACCGTTTTCCAGATAAGGGGACGACTATCATTAAGGCGATTGACCAGTCTATTGAATTGTTCCAAACATTCGGGTTTCTTAAAGCCGCAGGAAATTTAATTGTCTTGATCAGTGACGGTGAAGATGTACAGTTTACTCTTGACAACAGACCGCTTGACGATATTCTCGGCGGCGCAATAAAAAACCAGATCCCGATATATTTTATCCGGACCAATTATGACAAAGTACTCGGTGGAATTGCCGGAGATAACGACTGGAAAAAGGCCGTGGAAAAAACAGGAGGCAAGTTTTATCCGGCTCCTAATGAGGCAGCTATTCTCCAAGCCGTTAATGAAATTGATCAAGCCACAACCGGAAGTATTGATGTTTCCAGATATGTTACAAAAAAACCGCTCTTCAGTCCCTTTCTGGCTATCGCTGTTTCGTTGTGGGCCATGGCCGGACTCTTAACCTTTTCATTGAAGATCTTCAATAAGTTTCCTTAAAAAGGAGAAAGGAGAAAAACAATGACTAAGATCTTCCGGTATTTGGCGATAGGAATAGTTTGTTGGCTTTTGGCTGGCGTTTCGGCAATATACGGTTTTTTTGAGTGGAAGATGGCTAAAGCAGTTGAATCGTCTGTGGTATTTGATTTTGAAAGCCCCGGAAAGATATATGGAGAGTTAGAGCGTCGTTTTGCTTATCTAAACAAGATCCCGTATGTATTTGATCAATGGCATAAGGAAATAGCAATTAAAAATGCCGAAATTGAATATTGGAAGCAGGATTATCTGAGTCTAACTATGAGTGACGATAAACTGGCGGAGCAAATTCCCCAAGTATCCTTTATTCGGGCTAATGCCGAATATCGCAGTATTGAAACAGAAAAAAATAGAAAATTGGTCATCGAAGGTCTTGAAAGAGCTATAAACGGCTATTTACAAACTATCAAAGACGAATCCGGTCATTTCGATGTCGCCTTTAACTATGAGTACTTGTTTCGGTTAAGGAACGAAACGGCGAAATCTAAAAAACTGCCATTGTCTCTTAAGAGTCAAGCTGACAACAAGAAAGACGGTTCCGGCCAGCAGGAAAGTCAGCCGGGCAAGGGTGAAGGCATGCACGGCAAAGAAGGTTCGCAGGTCACTGATAGCGCCGAAACTAAAATAAAAATACATATACCCCTTGAATCTGATGAAGCTAAAGAAAAAGGCGGCAAAGAAGCTGGTAAGGGAGATGCCCAGAGAAAGAAGGGTTAAATTCTGTGGATTTTGAAAATCTTAACTTCCTTGAGCCGGTATATTTCAAGTTGTTGATAATCCAGGCCATTCTTTTTATTCTTTTGTTTTGGAGGTTTTGTTTAAGGAGAGCCGATGTCGGCAGATGTTTAAAGGAACGGACAGTTCCTTTAAAAGAAAAATATCTTTTTGCCGGCAAACTCGTTTTTTGGTCTTATCTATTGCTGGCTTTATCTTTTTCTATTGTCGCGTTAACAAGACCTCGTAGCTTAATATCTGTTTCGGGCCACACTTCGGTTGACTTGGTTCTCGTTATGGATGGTTCTGCCTCAATGAGAGTTCGGGATATAAAACCGGACCGTTGGCAACGCTCAATGATTTTGATTAGGAACCTGATAGAATCTTTAAGCTGGAAAGGGGATCGCCTGGCCTTGGCAATGTTTGCGAGTAAGGCCTATCCGTATATCCGCCTTACCAGTGATCCGAATGTCGCACTTTTTTTCGTTGATCATCTCAAGAAAGAATCGCCTCTCAAGCTGGATGACCCAAAAACATGGGATACTGACATTGAAGAAGGAATATATTGGGGATTTAAAATCTTGGCAAAAGACTATGAGTTATATGGAGCAAGCAAGAATCCGCAGGCCTTTGTTCTTATTTCCGACGGTCAGGCCTGGTCGGGAAACATGGAAATGATATTTAAGATTATTAAAAGGGTGGCACCAGTTTATGTAATCGGAGTCGGGACAACTGTCGGGGGCTTAATTCCCGAAGATAACAAGCCTAAAACTCAAAATATTCCCGTTGGTTTTGACGAAGAAGGCAATACAACATATGAAACAAGGCCAGTTAAAGAAGAACCGCCTGTTCATGCATCTATAGACCGTAGTTCTTTAAAGAAGATCGCCAATACGACCGGCGGTGAATATTTTGAACTTGGCACCGTGCCGGATCAGGAGATTATTAACAGGATAATTAATTCAGTAAAAAATCGGAAAGCAATACCGGAGAAAGAAGAATCGTATGAAGAATTATATTGGTGGCTGATGCTTGGCGCGGCAATCTGTATTTCTATCGGCACGTTTTATTTAAACAAGTAACCCCTCTCACACCGAAAGAGGGGTTTTTAAATTTTTATTATTCTGTATTATATTAGTATGGTACTGTGCAACTTTATTTTAGCGACTCTTGTTTATTACGATATTATTGACTTTCCGTTAACCATGTTTGAGGTGCGTAAGTATTTAATAAATCCGGGGCGATTCTGTTCTTTGAGGTCCGACCTTGGGACCTCTTTAAGGTCGGACCTCGGGGTTATCTCAATTTCTTTGGGTCAGGTTTCCCAGGAGCTTGACGATTTGGTTAGTGCTGGTCTGGCCGGTTCCAAGAATGGTTTTTATTTTTTGCCTGGGAGAGATGCTTTGTACGAGTTGAGAATAGAGAGAGAAAAAATAGCCGCTCAAAAATGGAAAAAATTTTTGAGAATAGCAAAGTGGTTCCAAGCCGTGCCATACCTTAAAACAACTTTGGCTTCAGGTTCTTTAGCGATTAACAACACAGGACACGAAAGCGACTTTGATGTTTTGTCGGTAGTTAAGTCAGGCCGTCTCTACACCTGCAGGTTATTTTTATGTTTTGTAGCTTCTCTTTTTGGGGCCAGGAGAACTCGATATGAGAGGACTGCGCCGGATAAATTTTGTTTTAATCATTACATTACCGATAACAATTTGAACATTAAACACGAGAGTTTATACAATGCCCAGACCTATGTCAATCTCAAACCGGTTCTGGTAAAAGATGATATTTTTAGCCGTTTTTATGCCGACAACAACTGGATTGGAGAATATGTATATAATTTTTCGAGATCCGACCTTAGAAATTCTTTAAGGTCGGACCTCGGGATCCGAAGTATTTCGTCCAACTCTACTTTGTTAGCCGTTGCCAAATTGGGCGAACTAATTTTGAATTCACCCATTGGCAGTTTAGTTGAATTGTTGGCTAAAAGATATCAGCAGAAAAGAATTAAACAGAATCCGGCAACCTATGAATCTGGAGGCAGAGTTGTTTTTAATGACAATGAACTGGAATTTCACCCCCGATCCTTTGAGGCTTTTGCCATAGATAAATACAACAAAGGATTGAAACAACTTGGCATTATTTCTTACGCGGAGGAGAAAGATTCGGGACTGAATGCTTGAATAAGCTCCCGCCCCATCACTTTTATGTCACGGTTCCTCGCCTCGTCAAAGTGACATAAAAGCAATGGGGCTTGAGCTATATTATTTTGAACTTTTATTGCCAGTTGTCACTTACAACTTAAGCAACCGGCGGAGGGGGTGTGCTTTTTTAAAATTAGCAATATTTTTAAAAAGTGCACTCCGCAGCACGCGTAGAGGTTGTGTGAACTATTCAACTAAGGTTCTGATCTAGAGCTTATACCCGCCAACTACTGTTGCTGGGCACTGCGCTCGCCTTCGCTCGCTTGTTGCGGGTTTTTCTTATTTAGTCTATGCTTGTCGCAGATTCTTTCGGTTCTTTGAAAAGAGGACGAAATGAAAGGTTTATTGAGGTTTTTCTCTGTATTTATTTTGATTGGGTTTTTTGCCGTCGATGCTTGGGCGGACAAGCCCAAGATTCTTGATCTTAAGGATTTAGAGCCTGGGACTCAAGCGATCGGATTCTCTGTTTTCAAGGGCGTAGAGCCCCAACCGTTTGATGTTCAGTTAAGAGGATTTATCGACGCCGGAGGATTTAATTTGATATTGTCGCATATCTCTGGGGGCCCCATGGAAACGCCCCTGGAAAAGATAGGCGCTATCTCCGGAATGAGCGGTAGTCCGATATTCGTCGGTGATTGTGTTGAACTCGAAGAATGTACAAGTAAAGCGGTTCTTCTCGATAACGATGTGTTTCTTGTTGGGGCTTTGAGCTATTCTGCCGGTTCTTTTATTATTGACGGAACAAATGCATTACTAACCCCGGCTGAATATATGCTCGGTGCCAGAACCAACGGTTATATTGCCGCATCTCATTTTTATATGGGGTTGCCAAATAAAATAAGTATCGGAGGACAAGATTTCTATAATCTGTTGCTTTTTCCAAAGATGGAAAACATCCAAGTTTCCGGAAATTCCAGAGGCCATTGCAAAGAGTCGCTAAAAAGTGATATCAAGCCTGGTTCTATGGTTTCAGTTTTACTTGCCACTGGTTTTATCAATCTGGGCGCCTCCGGTACGGTAACATGGCGGGACGAAGATAAAATATACATCTTTGGCCACCCCCTTATGGGCAGTGGAGTGGTATCGTATCCTTTTGTTCAAGTTTCTGTGGCCGATACTCTTCAGACACCTTTCGGTGCCTCGAAACTGACAGGTTGTTCTCTAGACACAAAGGGGGCAATGTTTGTTGATGGAGCTTTTGAAATGGCAGGCGAGATTGGTGAAACGGCACCTATGTTGCCGTATCAGGTAGAAGTGCACATGGGCAACGGCGGCGCAACTCTTTCTGAAGAAGTTGCCACAAGTCCGATGGCATCTGATGTCATAAAAAAACTTCCGGTTCTTTGGGCCCAGCAAATGTTAGGCGATGTAAGCCGTTTTTCTTTGGCTTACCAAATACGTATAGCTATAGAGAATCAGCCGGAAATATTTGTAAAAAATATAATTCCGGCCCAGGCAAATAAAAATTCCTTTGGAGAGGTGTTTAACAGGGTTTACAGTCCGCTACAAGCCATGAATGAAAGCAGTCTTGACTATAGAGTCGAGAGTATAAAAGTACGTCTGGATGTTATTAAAGATTTTCAATTGTGGACCCCGAAAAAGTATTTTTTGTCTCAGGAAAAAGCTAACCCTGGAGAAACTGTTTATGTAAACATTATTCTGGAGGAGTTATTCAGTTCTGTTGTTAAACAAATTACGATTCCCGTTAAAGTCCCCGAGGATTTCATGGAAAGAATGGGGCCTGGAATTTCACCAAGCATTACTATTTTGGTCCAGGGCGGCAGTAAATTTACCGACAAGAGAGTACAAGCAGAAATCATTTCCATTGACGAACTTATTACACGGCTGAATCAGGCCATGAATTATAAGGCGAACGTTTTATATGTTCAGCAAATAATGCCGGTATCCAAGGCCGAACAAAAAGCCAATGAGGCCAACATCAAAGGCTCTGTCAAACCAGCATGGAGATGGACCGATATTGGAGAGGGCGATTTAAAACAGCTTCCTCGCAATGAAAAAAACGAAGTAGTTCTAACTTTGTCGCCGATATTGAATGATTTTATTGACCTTAATCTAATTTTTAATCTGCAGGTTCAGCCAAAAAAATATGTGGTTGACGAAAATAAAATTAAGGAATCCAAGCATAGAAAATGGTATCGGTTGTTTTTATATTAATTCTAAATCCCCAAGAGGGGATTTTTAGTGTTGACAACAATTTTTAAATGAATATAATAGTGTTAAATATTAAACATCTGACCAATATGACTAAAATCACACCACTTTCAGACCACGTTTTAATTGAACCCCTAAGAGAAGAGAAGAAAAAGGGCGGAATTATCTTGCCTGAAACAGTAGAAAAGGAGAGGCAGGAGAAGGGCAAAGTTATCGCTACCGGTCCGGGCAAAAGGTCAAATTCGCCAACCGGCGAAGGTAAAAAAACACCCTTAGAAGTGAAAAAAGGTGACGTGGTTTTATTTACAAAATATGGGCCCAATGAAATCAAAATAGACGGCAAAGAATATTTAATCGCCAAAGAAGAAGACATTTTGGCAATTATCAAATAACTTTTTTAAAACAATGAGTAAACAAATTAAATACAAAGAAGAAGCCCGAGAAGCCCTGAAAAGAGGAGTAGATAAAGTGGCCAATGCGGTCAAGGTTACCCTCGGCCCAAAAGGAAGGAATGTCATTTTGGACAAAGGTTTTGGTTCGCCCGTAATAACAAAAGACGGCGTTACGGTGGCCAAAGAGATAGAACTCAAAGACAAATTTGAGAATATCGGCGCGGAACTTATCAAGGAAGTTGCTTCAAAGACAAATGACGTTGCCGGCGATGGCACAACTACAGCTACTATTTTGGCCCAGGCAATTTTGGCTGAAGGTTTTTCGGCTGTTAATTCAGGAGCCAATCCTGTGGCATTAAGAAAAGGAATGGATAGTGCTTTAGAATCAGTAATCAAATCCCTAAACAGCAGAAAGAAAAAAGTTACCAAAGAAAATATCAGGGAAGTTGCATCTATTTCAGCCAACGATTCAGAAATTGGCCAGCTTATTGCAGACGTATTTAATGAAGTCGGAAAAGACGGCGTGGTGACCGTTGAGGAATCCCAATCTACCGAGATGTCAAAGGAAATAGTTGAAGGAATGCAATTTGACAAGGGTTATGCTTCCGCATACATGGTTACGAATACCGAAAGGATGGAAGCCGTTCACGATGATCCGCTTATTTTAATAACCGATAAAAAAATATCTTCTATTCAGGAAATTGTTCCCTTGCTTGAAAAAATATCCAAGACCGGGAAAAGATCTTTGGTGATTGTTGCTGAAGACGTGGAAGGCGATGCTTTGGCGACATTGGTGGTAAATAAATTAAGAGGCACGTTCAACAGCTTAGCGGTCAAAGCTCCCGGATTCGGAGACAGAAAAAAAGAAATGCTTGAAGACCTGGCCGTCATAACCGGCGGACAAGTTATTGCCGAAGAAAAAGGAATGAAACTTGAAGCTGTTGATTTGAATATGCTTGGACATGCCAGAAGGGTTGTGTCGTCAAAAGATTCAACTACAATTGTCGGCGGTAAAGGTAAACCGGCAGACATAGACAAAAGAGTTGCCCAGATAAAAAACCAAATTTCAAAAACAACTTCCGATTTTGACAAAGAAAAACTTCAGGAGCGCCTGGCCAAATTAACCGGCGGAGTCGCCGTCATCAAGGTCGGCGCCCAGACAGAAACCGAACTTAAAGAAAAGAAATTTAGGATTGATGATGCGGTTGCAGCTACAAGGGCGGCATTGGAAGAGGGAATTGTAGCCGGCGGAGGAGTGGCACTGTTTGACGTGCTCCGAGACTTTAACAAAAAAGCTTCCGAGCCCAAGAAAAAATCAGAAGAAAATTTATTGAATGCCACGGTTGTCATGGATGATTTTTCAAAAGGCGCCGCTATAATCAAAAGCATACTCTCGTTGCCGATCAGAGCTATTGCGGAAAATTCCGGCGAGAATCCCGACAGAGTTGTCAGGGAAATAATAAAAAAAGACTTGGGCTGGGGTTACAACGCTTCTAATGGCGAATACGGCGACATGTTTGAGATGGGAATTATTGACCCGTTGAAAGTGGTCAAGGTGGCCTTAGTTAATGCTGTATCCGTGGCTTCGACTATTCTCACAACCGAAGCAGTTATTACGGATATTCCAGAAGAAAAGAACTCGCCAATGGGTGGCGGTATGCCGCCAATGGGAGGCATGGGAGGGGACTACTAAAGTATTGTTAGGGCCTGTTGTGGCGCATGTTATCTAGTGCCCAAGCATACTCAATAACAAGAAATGGTATCCATTGCGGTTCATCATGGATGGTAAGGATGATTATTCCAAAAACTAAAGCAACCGTGTTTACAATAAAAAACAGAACATCAAAAAATTCCTCATGCCGAGACACCTTTTCATTGTTAGTTATATACAAAAACCATTCCCGTAACTTCATAGGCTAATTATTACTGTTTCAACGACTTTTAGCAATACTCTTTAATCCCCCAAGGCTTAACCGTGGTTTTTTTGTTTTGAAAATTGTGTGAACTATTAAAAAAGCGGTGTAAAATTTACACCGCTTACTTGATTACAATAACAGGTTCGTTATCGGGAATCTCTTGAAGTAAACCGCTTATAACTCTCATGGCACTATAATAACCCCCAGGTCCGTCCATGTATCTGACAGCCCGGACTTTTCTATAAAGTTCTGTGTTTTTAAATACGAGCTCACCGTTTTCAACCCTAAACCAAGGAAAACGGATAAATAATTCTCCTTCTTTTAAGTCGGCAAACGTAAGTATTTTAGACCGATTCATCCACTCCCCGATATCCCCTAAACGATGTTTAAGATAATTTTGTGCCCATTCTTGTGAAGTTTTAGGTTCATCAGTCATGTTTTTATTTCCACACATTTAGATTTCAAAGATAAAAGCATGATACAACTTTTTTAAATAAAAAAACACCGCATATGCGGTGTGATGTTCAGTGTCACATTTTTATCTGTAAACGGATAAAAAACGAAGGCACTAACTTGTATTGTGATTCGTGTGTGTGAGTGTTGTTAACAAGGTTATAGTTTTCAAGTTCAAAACCCATATACTGAAGGCGTATTCCTAATTCAATGGGAACGGGGGGGCTCTTAAATCGTAGTTCGGCAAGCGGTTGAAGAATGGCATTCTCATGAGCTCCAAATGGAGACCAAGCGTTCCTGTGCACATAAAGATGAGTATATGACTGAAGTTCACCATTCTGGGCATAAATCCAGCTGGTTTTGTCGTGCATTTCCGAAGGTACGCCCCATTCAAGTCCGCCGCTCGCCTTGGCAATAAAATGTTTACTTGGGCCGGGGAGGATTCTTGCAAACTGGAAGCTTAATAAATATCCGATTCCGGTACTGTTAAACTGTTCTTTTCGCCATTCTATCTCATGACCGGACAGGCCGAGATGATTGTTTCCCCATTCGCTTTCAATGCCAATGCCATATGTCGGGACATTGTATGAAAAACCGTCAATTGATCCGCCCGAATATCCAAAACGGAAATTTATATAGGAGGCACCCTGTTTCGCGTTCTTCTTTTGGGGTTGTTTGTTTTCTGTCGTTTTTTTGTCAGACGGAGGAAGTTGTTCCGGTTGATCTTGGGCATACGATAGTGTTGCCAATGAGATTGCGATAAGGAATATCCAAAATATTTTTCTCACATTTTATCTCCCTGTCAAATATTTATACAATGGGCTCATTGTAATTTGCGAAGTTTGCGGATGTCCTATTAAATTGAATCCGGTATCCTGGCTACCTTCGTCGCCTGCCCACAAGGCATACCAATAAATCCGTTCGGCAGCGAGTTCGCTTCTAATTCGGGGATAAAAATTGACTACATAGGAAACTTGGTTATCAGGCACATTGGTTCCTGATTCCATTACCCAAACCCTGTATTCACCAAGATGATTTCTGCGGATAGCCGCGATTTCGTCAAGAGCTGATTCAGTATAAATATTCATTCCCAGAATAACGAACTGGGGCGACATGTCTTTTAGGCCAAGCTCGGCCATCCGCTTAAGTTCATTGGCTCCATAAAATCCTGAACCGAAAGTTGATTGTGTGACCAAAACAACATCAGGATAATTTGTTCTTAAGTGTTTGTAAATCCGCTTTAATTTCAGCATATAGGTCTCTATGTTCATCTGAGGTTGGGTTTTGGGAATGATAGTGGTTAGTTCATTGCCGAACTGAAACACAGTAATTTCCGGATAGTAAATTCTGAATATCTGGTCAATGCTTGCTTCTACATTGTCATCAAAGAGGTCGTCATTGTCAAAAATACCAACAATCTCAAGTCCCGATGATACGGCAAGGTCAACAATCGGCTTGGAACCGCCGTTACGGTCAACGCTATTAATACGGATACCCCGAAGAGCACCATGGTTTTTCAAATCACTAAATGCTTCACGGTAACCCATCATTACTTCTCCGTTGGCATGGACTAATATATATGGCGACCAGGGTATATTGTTAACTCCGGTTGGCTCCGTAGGCGATTGTAAGCCACTGCATGAATAAGAGGTCATCAGGACGAGAGTCAAAATAATGGATAGTCCGATACTGCCACTACGCATATTTGCCTTTTTAATGAGCTATGTTTAATTGATTCAATGCAACACTTAAATTATATACATGTCAATATTTGACAGGGCTTATTTTTTATACTATTTTCTTATCAGATTGGCGTTCGGTTAAGGATAAGGAGTATCAGGATGCAGTTTGTAAGGAAAGTTATTTTATTTTCCGTATTTATTTTTGTTACCGGCATTGTTATCGGGTGTAGTAATCCCAGTTCTCCCTCTGCCATAGACCTTAATTCAGAAGGGACAAACCACCAAGGAGAGACCGTGGTTTCGGCGGTTAAGAAGTCAGGCATTTTGGCGGTTGACGCGTCCTGCGGAAATCCGAACGACTGGTTGCCGGATGATATGGCCTTGCAAGCCTGCTTAGACAGAGGAGGTACGGTTGTACTTGATCCTGGCTCTCCGGGCTACATTGTTAATGGTTTAAATGGAGAACCGACAAAGGGATTGGTTATTAAGAGTGGCACTCATTTAACTTCGTCGGGAGGCAGTATGCGTGCGACTATTATAGCCGGTAAAGACCTGCGGGATTTTATTTTGAGGACGCCCAATGGAGGTGCAAGCAATTTTGAAATTCGGGATATCAGCTTTGATGGGATGCTGGATACTATGACGTCAGCGGGACCCTACAGGGTGCCGGATTCAAATTGTAATGCGGGCAATCTCGCTCTTGAAGGATCAAATTTTCGATTTATTCATAATGAATCCAAACATTCTTTATGCGGTACGGGCCTTATTCTTATCGGCAGTTTTTATGATGTTCAAGACAACTACATTGCCTACAACGGAACTGATGAGTTTGCAGGCGGACCATGGTCGGACGGCATCACTGCCATATCTTGCGACCATGGCTATATTGCTCATAATGTTTTTGTAGACAACACAGATATTGACTTGGCGATAGGCGGTGGGCTCGGCTGTACTGTTGAACTTAACACTATTGGCCATTTTGGAAAATCTTCCTTCTCCGGTCTTAATATTGGTAATTTTTCGGGAGGTGACCATACCGGATCATTTTATCGGGCCAATACTATCTACTCTTCTTCTCCGAATCGAATGCGCATGGGCTTAAGCATTGGATCACATATGTGGGATACAGGTGTTTGGGTGTTAAACGCCGGAAATGTCACGGACAATGTTATTTATGGTGCTAATATCAATCTCGTTGTAGATGGAATCTACGGCGGAACTGTTCAGCGCAATACCATGCATGATCCCTATCATGTGGCCGGACAAACTTGTAATTATTCCGGCATGAACTACACGGTTAATTCTCTTCATGCTACCAACACTTCTCTTCAGTCAGGCTGGACCGAGATGAAATATGACAGTGACTCTTGTCCTTCTGTTCCACTGAATCCTTTGAATCTCAAGAATTGGATGCGGAAGTAATAAAACGGCCTATGGCCGTTTTTAATAATTGCAAAAAGGCAAAAAATGGTATAATTTTGCGGTTAGGGACACGGAGGCGTCGCATAGTGGTCTAGTGCGCTTGCTTGGAAAGCAAGTATGGGGGAAACTCCATCAGAGGTTCAAATCCTCTCGCCTCCGCCAGTTAGGATTTTGATTGTTTACCGCACTAATTGCCAAAACTAAAAAGAGTGTGATACACTCTTTTTAGTTTTCTTTGAAAAAGGAAAGAAGGTGGTCTAATGGAAAACAACTGTCTTTTCTGCAACTCCCTGCAAATGGAACCGCGAAAGGTTTTAGACGGCCGGTATTGGTTCGTAATCTTGGATAATTTTCCGGTGAATAAGGGCCACGCGTTAATTGTTCTCAAAAGACACCATTCTGACATGTTTGACCTTAGTTGGCCGGAATGGAAAGATCTGCAGGATGTTCTGGAACACGCCAAAATATATCTGGACGAACAATTTGACCCTGATGGTTATAATGTCGGAGTGAATTGCGGAGAAGTTGCCGGCCAGACTGTTCCTCATTTACACGTACATTTGATTCCGAGATACAAAGGTGACATGGAAAATCCAAGAGGCGGTATCAGGAATTTCAAGAAGCCATTGGTAGAATACATCAGCGTCAGCGACATGAATGGTTGCTAAACCATAGACGAGACAACCCCTCGTCTTTTTTATTTGTTTATTTTAACAGCTCACACAACCTCTACAACCGCCGTAGGCGAGCAGTAACCGCGCGTAGCCGAGCAGTGGCCGCATGGCCGTGGTCGTATGACCATGCATGCTGCGGCGTGCCCCTTTTCTAAAATCTTGCTAGTTTTATAAAAGGGCACGCCCTCCGCCAGTTGTGAGGCAGTATAATTCTTCACTGCCCGAACAAAAGGCCGTGGCTCATATAGCCGAGGACTCTCGCAGGGAGTCCGCAGGCGGGTCTGAAGGTGGCTGGTTCCGGAGTGTTAAAATTGGAGCGATTGACTTTAATCATAAAGACCTGTAGTTTTGCAATAGATTTCGGTTCTTTGTCAATTAGGACAAGAAATGACTAAAAGACTGATCTTTCTTCTTGCTTTAGTGTTTGTGTTGATACCATTGAAGGTTTTTGCCCAATTTGGAAAGAATCAGGTGATATGGGAAAAAACCACTTGGAATTATTATCAGTCAGCTCACTTCGATTTTTATTTTTCATTGGAGATTAAAGACGAAGATGTTCAGAAGCATTTTACTAATTTGGTGGCACATTTGGAAGGTTCACGTGAATATTTAAGCGTTAAACTAAATCATGAACTGAAAAAGAGGCCAATCGTAGTCGTGTCACGCACGCATAGTCAGTTTGAAGCTCTTCACCTCGTCGAAGGCGAATTTATGCCTGAAGGCGTTGGTGCTTATGCATTTCCGCGCGGTTCTCGTCTTCTGCCTGATTCTGATATGATTCTTGTGGTCAAGCCGGATTTTCTGCCGGTTTTGAACCGTACGATTTTTACTCATGAGCTGGTGCATATCTTTCAATTTGACATGATTGGCTGGAGTTTTATCGGCCGGGCAGTTGGTGCTGATCCGGTTGAGCAGTGGCTATATGAAGCTACCGCCGATTATTTGGCTAACAAATATGCGCCCTACTCGCGCGATGAACTTCGTAAAATGGAACAACGTTTAGCGGCGGCGAATGTCAAAAATCCCCAGATGGGCTTGCCCACATTAGAAATGCTGTCACAAGGTCAGGCCAATCCCTATTCACTTGGGGCTATGCCATTCATGTTTCTTGAAGCCAAATATGGCGAAAAAGCCGTGACGGATCTGATTGTAAATATTTTCAGTCAGCGCGGCCAAAAATTAACCGGACTCTTGGCAGAGATTTCTAATGGTGAATTCTATAACTCCGAAGCGTTTGATCGGGCGCACCGCAATTATTGGGCGGACAAATATGAAAAAGATTCCCTGGAACGGCCCAAGCCTTATCAGGAAACCTCCAGTATCAAAGGTCGCCAAATCATTAAACAACCCTTTCCATATCCTTTAACGTCGTCTGAAGTTTCGCCTGATGGAAATTTCGTAGCGTTTCTTACTTTCAATCCCAAGAACGGTATCGTCTTAGCCGTGGCGCGCATGCTTCCGAGGGACGATCCGCCATATGTACCGCAAGCTAAACGTAAAAAGTTTCGTATATTTGGTGGCCAGGTGACCGTTCAAGGTCAGCCCCTTAAGATCCTGACAACATTCATGCCGCCCAAACATTATGAATACATAGTTGCCCAAGAACTTAATGTATGGCCATTTAATGGCTCGGACTTGAATTGGTGGCAGGATGCGAATTGGCTTCGTGATTTTAAAGAAGCGTTGGCCAATGCTGAAAAAAATAAAATAGATATCCAGATTCTGAATAACAACATCACTGATCTGAATCGGGAAAGAAATAAAACGAAGGATAAAGACGCCAAAGCCAAGATTGCGGATAAGATAAAGACGGCTCGTGAAAAGATTACGGCGCTTGAAAAGGAAAGTGCACCGTTATACAAAAAGTTGGAGGAAATTCAAAAAATTCCTAATGTCAGCAAGATTGCGTTTTTTGCTCGTAAGAATAGGGATCACGCCTTGTTCATTCTTGATGCCAATACAGGTAAATTTATTCAGGAAATAGAGTTGCCGCTTGATCAGGCCTTTTCTCCAAATTTCATGCCTAATGGGCAAGTAGTATTTTTTTCGGCAGCTAAGAACATTAATCGGGACATTTATGCAATTGATCTGGCAACTAAGAAGATCACTAATTTGACTAATGGCGGGGTATTCAACAGTGCGCCAGCAGCTTCACCAGTCAGTTCCCAGTTGGCATATGTGGCGTTTGATGGCGATTTTCAAAAGTTGTTTTTGTTAGACCTTTTAACAGGCGATAAAAAGCAGCTTACTTATGGTCGCTGGAATGACAATTCTCCGAGCTGGTCGTCTGACGGCTCCACACTTGTGTATTCATCTGACGAGAAGGACGAGATCTGGAATTTGTATACGCTTGATTTGGCCACTCGTGCTAATAGGCAGTGGACGGAATATTTTGGCGGAGTTTTTACTCCGAAGTTTGTTCCAGGAGAGAACGACCGCATTATTTTTTCCGGCAACAGGGAAGATGCTCAGTTTCAGAGCTATATTTATTCGAAGATTGAATTATTTGACGCTACGTTGAAAGAATCGCTTCGAGCTTCTGTGATTGATCCGCCAGCCGGCGGAAAAAACGAGAATATGGAGTTAGCGTTCCGCAGTCAGGAAGCTGTTAGCGAACAACTTGATCAGCAGCAGTTGGCAAATCCCTCCAAGCCCCCGGCTCGTTGGAAATTCTATGGGTCAAACATAAGTATTGGCGCAAGTTCATACTGGGGAACATTTGCATCTACCCAATTTGCAGTTCAGGACATTTTAGCTAACCGGACTCATTCCGGACTTTATGCTCAACGGGGTGACTTTAAGTATTTTGACTATACATATAAAGATCTGTCCCGACGTTGGGGATTAACTGCAAACATTAATCACTCACAATATCCATTGTACTATTTATTGTATAATTTTCAGGGTCAATATCCGCGTTATCCGTACCCTAACGGCGATAATGAACAGTTTACGATTAACAACACCTGGGCAAGCGAGTTGAGCGCTACACTCTCTGCGGGATATCCATTTAATAAATGGGATCGTGTTGAGATAGGAGTTCGGCCTCGTGTCCGGTCATATGTATTGCCGCTATCGGATGATGATGTTGTTAATCTTGGAGATCAACTCTCTCCGATTGACCGCCAATTCTATGAGTTCTTTAAGGCCTCCAGTGGTCAGACCAACCTCGGCCTTACTACGGCATTTGTTCATGATACAATTCTCTACTCTAATAATACTTGGGGACCTCTGCATGGTGATGCACTCCGTGCCCAAGTGGAATACGGGCCGGGCCTTAATAAAAATTCATCTGCATATCTGACAGCGCAAGTTGATGCCCGAAAGTATTTCCGGCTATCCGGCAGTTCATTGTTTGCGGTTCATGGTATCGGGCTTACCAGTAACAGGCCCAACGGCGACGCTGTGACGCTTTTGGGTGGTAGTGACACTTTGAGAAATTATCCATATTTTAGTATTGCCGGCAATCAGGTTGGTTATGGAAGCGCAGAACTCCGTTTTCCTGTAGCTGATGTTGCGCTGTTCGGCGCTATCCCGTTCCAATTACGCGGGGAGCTGTTTGGTGATTATGCCATAGCTAAATTCAGCAATGATTTGCTTCCAGCGCACAATGAGTGGGCCTATGGCTTTGGTTTGCAGGCCAATATTTTTCTGCCCTGGAATTTTGAATGGGCAAAGACAAAATTTGCCCCCGATAAGTGGAGTTTCAACGTCCGTATCGGATTTAATTTCTAAATGACACACCCCGACTACTTCGGGGTTTTTGTTTTGTTTAGCTATTGCACTTTTCCCCGATAGGCATATAGTTTCAGGCAGATATTTGTTCCTTAAAAGAGAGGTGTTTATGTTTGTTGCTCTAATGGCCTTGTTGTTATCAGTTTCTGCAACAAGCCCCCCCGATGTTAAAGGTTTTACTCCTGTTTTATCCAAAGAATTGGAATTTCGTATTGATGATTATAAAACTGCACTTGTCGGCCGGGTAGTTGTTTATCAAAACCCTGACGATCCAAACGAGTTTGTAAAAGTGTATTATCGGCAAGTGGCTATTGTTTCTGAACGAGCTCAAGAAAAAAATAATTCAGAAACTGGAAGTCATGACAGCAATTTGTCTAATTTCCAATATCATAGCAAACAGGAAGCAGAAGTTCTCGGCAGAGTCCAACAAGCAACTGACGCCTTTGCCTATGTGCAATGGCTGACGGTTCGTGATCAGCGGACGGGGCAAGACATTCAGGATGGTTCTTTTCAGATTTGGCTTCTGGATCCGAATGGTGTCTGGGTATATTATACTCAACCTGCAGGTAAAAGTCCTTTAAATCTTTCTCCGTTTAGTGAACCGTCTAAGGATAATCCCAAAAACAGAATTAATGTAGGGATTGAATTTTTTTTGGCCGGTGAAGTTCACATTATTCGTATCGACCAGGACGATATTTTAACTCCAGTCAAGCCCTTCAACGAAACTCAGGGCAAGGAGGCGGACAATGACAAGAAGTAAAGCGTTAGCTTTTGCTCTCATTATTCTGTCCCTGTTTATAGTAGGTTGTGCTTCCGGCGGAATGAAAAAGCCTACAGTATTTGTTGACCAGTACAATATGATTCCGGCTGACATTCCTTCCCAGTTCCCTAATAGATATGAGCGGTTCATTTCTGATAAGGAACAAAATGAATTTGAGAAACTTCTAACAGACGAAGAGCGGCAAACCTTTATTGATAAATTCTGGCTTGAGCGGGATCCTGATCCCTCAACACTTGAGAATGAACATAAACAGGAGATTGATGAACGAATTGACGATATTGCTAATGAACGTTTTTTAAATACACCAGGGGTTTTCGGGCTTTCGTTCAGGACGAATGGCGGATTTCGGGGCGATATGGCACAGGTCTATCTGCTTCATGGCGAGCCGTACGCGATGGATATTCTTGAAGGCAACTCTTTTGTTCCCCTGATGCTCTGGTTTTATATCAACCCTGAAAAAGGCGGTATCTTCTACACCTTCCTGTTTTATCAGCGAGGCAGTATGGGAGCATTCTCATTATTTCAGCAGGATGCATACCAACTTGATCATTGCGGTGCGGTCAATGAGATTATGGCACACAAGGAATATTCGTATTTAGGCAGTGGCAGTCAGGCCTGTCCACCTAACGTGGAAGAGATATTTCGAGATCTCCAAATGTCAAGTAGTAAGGGCAATATTTTGGATGGGTATATCTTTGCCTGGGCACTATTCAATTTCTCTCAAGACGGCTCTATTTCGCAGGGAAAAGCGCTTGAACCACCCAAACCAGCATCGCAGATTGCTAAACAGTCAAAAGGACGTGTAACGGGCGAAGCGCCAAAACTTGTAGGCACAGCTGGAAAGGACTACATTCTTTCTTCCTGCGAGACGTGTAATTCAATGATACCGGCCGAACTTTCTACGGGAGAGAGGTTTACAATATCTGGTCCATGGAAAAATTTTGATTGGACGGTCAACGGGGAATATCTGGAGCTTTCACTTAAATATAGGATAGTTTTTGAGGATCGTAATAGAGGCGAGCCAATAGTGATGGAAGGTCCAGCTGGGATGAGGGTTAAGAAAAGTCTTTTGGATAAGCATCCAGAAGCAACCATTATTGTAAACCTTCTTGATTCAGAACAAGTTACCGTTATCCCGTCGGGGAAATATCAGGTTAGTGTTTACGTAAAAAACGTGATGACGAAAAAATATAATGCTTGGTCGAAAAGCTTCGAAAGATAAATCCCTTTGCAAAGGGATTTTTTTATTGTAAAGTAATGCTTTGTAACTTAACAAGGGAGGGCGAATATGTGTGGAATATTCGGTGCAATATCAGCTAAGCCGGAGCCGCTTTTACCGGAATGGGTATTTTTTGGCCTTACCCAACTCCAGCACAGGGGACAAGAGTCGGCTGGAGTCGCTTACAGCGATGGCAATCAGCTCTGGGTTGATAAGGGTGAAGGATTGGTTTCGCATGTTTTGACCGATGATAAAATAAAAGATATTACCGGCCATAACCCTAAGTTGATTATCGGCCAGACCCGATATTCAACCAGCAAGGGGACGTCTTCGCGGAATATCCAGCCCCAGTGGCTGGATACGCTTCAAGGAAGACTTGCCCTGGTTCATAACGGCAATATTCCGAATCTGGAAGAAAAAAAGACAGAGTTAATGAGAATAAGTAACTGGCAAGTTGATATTAATAACGAAGCCAATGACAGTGAGTTTATGCTTAAAAGTATTTTTTTTCTGATGATTAAAAACGGAGGAAATGTCCAGGAAGCCATTCGAGAGTTTATGAAAACCACTAACGGCAGTTATTCAGCGGCACTTCTGACCAAGAATGCTGTCTGTCTCTTTCGTGATCCTTGGGGAAATAGGCCTTTATATTTTACCCCTAAAGATGAAACATATTTATTTGCGTCAGAAACATGTGCCTTAGAAGACTATTCTTCTAAAATATTTGAGATTGAACCTGGAAGAATAGTGGAGTTCAAGCTTGAACGCTTTGAATCTTGGGGAGACAAGTCTAATTTTGTAAATGTTAGTGGCTGGCAGGAATTTTGTGAAAACAAAAAACAGCTTGCTCACTGCGTTTTTGAGAAAATATATTTTGCCCGCCCGGACAGCCGGACATTCGGAAAAGAGGCTGAAGGAAGTTTCCGTTTTCGTTTAGGCCAAGAACTGGCCAAATTATTTCCTGTTCCAGATGCTGATTTAGTAAGCGGTATTCCCGAGTCGGGACGTCCTGCTGCGGCCGGGTTTGCCTTTGAAAGCAAATTGCCGACACTGGATATTTATACGCGGAACCCGTTTATTCTGGGAAGGACATTTATTAACCCAAATCCTGGTGATCGGGCCAATTATTCCAAAAAAAAGTATCATCTTATGAAATGGGTTCTGGAGTATGCAAAAAATAAAAGCGTTGTTCTGGTTGACGACTCCATTGTCAGGGGCAATACCCTTAAGGGAAAGGTTGCCCAACTGTTAAGTGCCGGAGCCAAAGAGGTACATTTAAGAATAAGTTCTCCACCGGTTGTGAGCCAATGTTTTTACGGCATTGATTTGCCGACTCGGGAAGAATTAATCGCATTCAACAAATCGGAAGAAGAGATCCGCGAATGGCTTGGTGCGACGTCGCTCAAATATCTACCCGTATCAGCGCTTGAAAGAGTATTGCAAGGTGGCGGAGAGGCTTCGGAGAATTTTTGCCGGGCCTGTTTTACGGGAGAATATCCCATACCTCTGCACTGAAGCCTCTTAGGGGGCTTTTCTTTTAGTCAATTTTGTGTTAAAATTTTTAGATTACTAGAACATATGGAAGATAATGTCTCCAAAATTAAGGACAGGCTTGATGTTGTTGACGTTATCTCAGGGTATTTAAAAGTACAAAAAGCGGGTATGAATTTCAAAGCCCGCTGTCCTTTTCATAATGAGAAGACGCCCTCATTTGTTATTTCTCCGGAACGTCAGGTGTGGCATTGTTTCGGGTGTTCCAAGGGAGGCGATATATTCAGTTTCATACAAGACATAGAAGGCGTCGAATTTCCCGAGGCCTTAAGAATTCTTGCCACCAAAGCCGGGATAGAGATTGATGTCTCCGCCAAAGGCGGATCCGCCTCTGGCGGAAAAGATGATAAGGCAAGATTATATGAGGTTTGTGAGACAGCGACAAAGTTTTTTGAAAAACAATTTCTTTCAAACACAGGAAAGCGCGCTTTGGAATATATTCAAAATCGCGGAGTGAACGATGAAACCATTAAAGAGTTCCGGCTGGGCTTTGCGCCTAATGATTGGAATGCTTTGGGGACTTTTTTGAAGAACTGCGGTTATTCCGATAACGAGATAGTGGAAGCCGGATTAGCCGTTAAAAGAAATGATGCTTCCGGCATTTATGACCGTTTTCGTTCCAGGATAACTTTTCCTGTTTTTGATTTAAATGGACAAGTTGTCGGATTTACAGGAAGAATTTTTGCGGAGTCCTCCGAAGCTTTAGCGAAGGAGGAAGGACAGGCAAAGTACATCAACACACCCCAGACCAGAATTTATGACAAGGGAAGAATTCTTTACGGACTTAATAAGGCGAAGATGGATATTAAACAGGCCGATCAGTGTGTTTTGGTGGAAGGCAACATGGATGCTCTGATGTCTTATCAGGCGGGAATAAAAAATGTCGTAGCGACATCCGGAACAGCTTTAACTCCAAGTCATTTAACATTGCTTCACAGATATACGGTAAATCTGGGTTTTTGTTTTGACACCGACAAAGCTGGAGCAATAGCCACGAGAAGGGGAATTGGTTTAGCATTAAGCCAGAACTTTAATATAAAAGTTGTAGAGATAAACGATAAAGAATGTAAAGATCCCGCTGATCTAATTAAAAAAAACGCAGAGAACTGGTCAAAAGCCGTAAACCAAGCCAAGCCGGTTCTGGAATTTTATTTCAATAAGGCCAAAGTTGGGTTTGATCCGAATTCAGTTGATAGCAAAAAATCTGTTATTTCTGCTATGGCGCCGTTTCTAAAGAGATTGACCAGTCAAGTGGAGAAAGCCCATTGGTTAACCCAGCTGGCGTTTTTCTTGAGAGCAAAAGAAGAAGCGATAGAGGCGGATGTCAATGTGGTCAAAGATGATCTTGAAGCTTATGACAGGGAACCGGTATTGGCCCAAGCCGATATAAAAAATACGGTTGTTACGGATTTGTTGAGCGAAACCATTTTATCGTTAATAATGAAAAATCCGGTACTTTTTAAAAATGATCTGAAAAATATAAATACTGAATTGCTGGATTCTTATACTGCCGAAGCGATTGTTGAGTTAGCGGCAATTAGTTCAGATAACATGGCTGATTTAATGAAAAACTTCAGGGAGAAAAACCAAAGCTACAAGTTGGAGTTTGCATATTTAAAGTCTCAAGAATTTTGGAAAGATTCCAAGGACGAGGAATTAAAGTTAGAATTTAATAATCTGATAAAAAAACTGGAAGAACGTCATCTTCGAGCTAAACTGGAAAAAATAGGATTTGAAATAGGGGCCGAGGAAAATAAAGAAAAAAAGTTAATCCTGGCCGTAGAGGCAAATAAAATTTTAAACAGATTAGGAGAAGTACAAAAAATATGAAGAAAAAAACCAAACACAAAAAAATTAAAAAGCCAGCAAAAAAATCTGTAAAGAAATCTGTAAAGAAAAAAGTTAAAAATATAGTCAAGAAAGCCAAGAAAAAAGTAGTAGCCGGCAAAAAGAGCCCGATTTCGGAGAGCGGGGTTTTGGCTTTGGTTGAAAAGGGAAGGTCAAGAGGTTTTGTAACCCAAGCCGAAGTTTTAAATGCCTTCCCAAGCATAGAAAAAGATATCAAAGGTCTGGAAGCTCTTTATGAGCGTTTGGAATCGGCGAATATAAACATAATAGAATCGGGAAGGGTTTTTGAAGAAGAAAAAGTTAAAGAATACGATGAAAAGAAAAAAATAGAAACGGAATTCGGCGATGTTGCGTCTGATTCGGTTCAGATGTATTTGAAAGAAATAGGCCGGTATCCGCTTCTTACCGGAGACGAAGAAGTAGAACTGGCAAAGAAGATTGAAAAGAATGACGAGTCGGCAAGACAAAAGTTAGCCGTTTCCAACCTCCGCTTGGTTGTTTCAATTGCCAAAAAATATGTCGGCCGGTCGGCCAATCTAACTCTTCTTGATTTGATTCAGGAGGGGAACATCGGTTTGTTTAAAGCTGTTGAAAAATTTGATTATAAAAAAGGATATAAATTCTCCACCTATGCCACTTGGTGGATAAGACAAGCCATTACCCGTGCTTTGGCCGATCAGGGAAGAACTATCCGTATTCCGGTTCACATGGTAGAAACTATTAACAAATATCAGCAGGTGGTAAGGCGCTTGGTCCAGGACTTGGGTCGTGATCCGATGCCAGAAGAAATCGCTTCCGAAATGGGAATGGAAGTGGAGAAGGTAAGACACATTCAGAAAATTTCTCAAGAAACCATTTCTCTTGAAGCACCGGTCGGAGACGAAGATGAGGACAGCTCATTAGAAAGCTTTATTCCCGATGATGACTCCATATCGCCATCCACATCTGCTGCCCGCAAAATTCTTAAGGGCTATATTGACGAAATAATCGCTGACCTCACTCCGAGAGAACAGAAGATTCTTGATATGCGGTTCGGTCTTAATGACGGTGTTACCCACACCCTTGAAGAGGTGGGTAAGGTGTTCGCGGTTACTAGGGAGCGCATCAGACAGATTGAGGCTAAAGCACTGGAAAAAATTCGCCAGCATCACAAGCTCGGGAAATTAAAAGGTTATGAATAAAATCAAAAACCGCCCAAATGGGCGGTTTTTGTGACATCGAGTCTATTAAGCTCGTTGTACGTTTCCGGCTGCAGTTCGGCCATCTTTGCCTGGCGTTACATCATAAGTGACTGCGTCGCCTTCCTTCAATTCCTCAAACGTTACTCCGTTCAAGGCATCTTTGTGGAAGAAAACATCATTTGATCCATCCTCAGGAGCGATGAATCCAAACGCTCTGTCTTCAACCTTCTTCTTGATTTTTCCTGTCATGTTTGTTGTTTTTACTATTTAATTTACTTAAGAAACCCGACCTCCGTCTCTTCTCATACTATCAATACATTATACACTAGTTTGGTAAAAAATGCAAGAACTTAGGTTTTGTGTTATAATATAGCCCATGATTATTGATGACCTTACAATACGAATTCAGGCCGGAAAAGGGGGCGACGGCATCATTGCTTTTAATAAGAACAAAGGCGCCCAAGGCCCAACCGGTGGCAGGGGAGGCAATGGTGGCAATATTTTGTTTGTTGGTGTCTCTGACCTGGGTGCCTTAAACGCCCTTCGTAACGCGAAGGTTTTTAAGGCTGAAGATGGTAAAAACGGCAGGCATCAACTAAACGACGGCACAGCCGGAGAGAATCTTTTTATCAGAGTTCCGGTCGGGACGGTTATCCATAATACAACTACAGGCGTTGACCAGGAGATTGTTAAAGTGGGCGAAGAAATTTTAATTGCTAAGGGTGGACATGGGGGTAAGGGAAACTTTCTTTTTCGTGGCCCCCACAATACCAGTCCCAGAAGATTTCAGGAGGGTTTATCGGGAGAACAATTTAACATCCGGCTTGAGCTTAAAATGATTGCCGATGTCGGCATTATCGGACTTCCAAATGTTGGTAAATCAAGTTTGTTAAACGAGCTTACCAAAGCTAATAGTAAGGTGGCCAATTACCACTTCACTACTCTTGAGCCACACTTGGGTGCTTATTATGACCTTATTCTTGCCGATATTCCCGGTCTTATTGAAGGTGCGTCCGAAGGTAAGGGATTGGGAATTAAATTTCTCCGCCACATTGAGCGAACCCGCGTTCTTTTTCATCTTGTTTCGGCTGAATCCGACAATCCGGTAAAAGATTATAAAACAATCAGAAAAGAACTCGGCACTTATAACAAATCCATGCTTGAAAAAGACGAATATCTTTTCTTGAGTAAAACAGATATGTCCGATACTGCAACGATAAAAAAGAAATTAGCCAAGCTAAAAAAGTTAAATAAAAATGCATCAGTCCTTTCCGTCCACGACCCAGATTCAATTGCTTCAGTTCAGAAAATTCTCAACAAGATTGCGGAAGAAAAGTAAGACTAATGAAGGATAATATCTATGAAATCAAAAAGCCTGGTTAACCAGGCTTTTTGATTTCCACTAATCTGCTCCGCGGCCAGGACTCGAACCTGGAACCATCTCCTTAACAGGGAGCCGCTCTACCATTGAGCTACCGCGGAACGCATTAGTGGAATCCAGAACCACGATACTATGGTACCAGAAAAAAGTTGGGATTTCAAATTTATTGATTTTGTGGTACTATATTTTTATGAAAAAATTTACATGTAAGGAGATAATGAATAACGAAGGCGGATGTGATATGGAGTTTATGGGAGACAACCCGCATGATGTGGCAGGACAGTGTGGTCAACATGTCATGACTTCAACTGACGAAGCACATAAGCCGATGCGAGATAAAATGGCTAATCAAATGGCTCATGGAACAAAGGAAGACCAGGCAAAGTGGTTTGAGTGGTTTCAAGGGGAGTGGGACAAGAAAGCCGAAGTATAATAAGACCATGCAGAAAATAGCTACAAAAGTATTTGTCTGGGCATCCTCGGAGCAAGTAATAATTGACTATATTTTAAAAACATATCCGCTTCTTGAACAAAATAAAAACTTGCCCGAACAGGCATTTGCCAATGCAATTCGGGATATTATCATTCATGAACGCAGTCTAACACAAGAAAAATAAACCAGCCCCCAGTTATAGCGGGGACTTTTTGTTTTCACCTCAATTATGGTATTTTATCTTAAGTATTAAGTGTGTCAAAATGTCTTTTAATAGGTTAAACATTAAATCAAGTTGGTGGAGATCCATAGAATGGCGCCAAGCAGGAGCTTTTTGTGTGTGGGGATTGATTATTGGTTTTTTTGTGAGTCAATTGGGTTTTGTAAATTTAATTCGAGGCATTCCTGTCAGGGCAACATTATCAAGGGAAGGTCAGAAAGGTTTGATTAATCCTCTTCTTAGCGTTGAGATATCTTCTAAGAAAGATGACTTTTTTGAATACAAACCCCTTAAAGAGAAGCTGACAAAACTTATAAATCAAAAACTAAATGAGGGGCAAGCCACTAAGATTTCTGTATATTTTCGCGACCTGAACAATAGCCATTGGACCGGGGTAAATGAAAATGAGTTATATGACCCAGCCAGCCTCCTAAAAGTGCCTTTAATGATTGCTTATTACAGAATAGCAGATGACAATCCTGGAATATTAAAAAAAACAATACAATACAACAACAATAAAGACGAAAACAATAGCCAGGCCATCCAATCAGCCCAAAAATTAATTCCTGACGGATGGTATAGTATAGACGACTTGATAAACAGAATGATAATTTATTCAGACAATAACGCTTTCAATCTGCTTTTAAATTACATAACACCCGATGATTTTAACGCGGTTTTGGCTGATTTATCAATAAGTTTACCACCTGATATTAGTAAAATTGAGGATTATATTTCACCTAAAACCTATTCTTATTTTTTTAGGACATTATATAGTTCAACTTACTTAAGTCGGCAATATTCTGAACAAGCTCTTGAGCTGTTATCAAAAATAAAATTTAATGACGGCCTTAATGCGGGCCTACCTAAAGATTTTGTGGTGGCCCATAAATTCGGTGAACGGACATTTAATAAAAAACCGCCTAAAGAGCTTCACGACTGCGGAATAATTTATTATACCAAGGCGCCTTATTTGCTTTGCGTTATGACTAGGGGAGACGACATCAAATCATTGCAGAGTGTGATAAAAGACATATCCAGCGTAGTTTATGATGATGTGATCTCTGTGCATAGTCGATATTAAACTCTTTTGTTAATGATGGTTCTGGAAGTAGTACTCGTGTCTTTTTTATTCGTTCTTGTGATATAATTAAGTAATAAGATTCAAGCTAAAATGTCAGATAATCAATATAGTTATAGCTTAGATATATTTGAGAAAGAAACAAAAAGATTTGTTAGTTCTTTTTTCTATGAAAAAAAGAAGAGAAAGATCAGGTGGATTGTTGCCATATTGCTTGTCCCGCTTATAATTTTGGCTAATTCTTTTTTTGTCCGAGCCGGTGTTTCGTATTATTATTCGCCTTTGTGTTTGGGGAGTTGGGCCCATATCAAAAATGTTGAGGGTGAGCCGCAACTGTCTTTGGGCGCCGATGCCTCGGAATTTAATAGCTCTAACTCCGCTCTTTTGAAAAATGCCGGTGGGCAGATTTATTGCGGTAAATTTCAAACAAATGATAATGCCCAGAATGAATTAAAATCTCTAAAGCTGAAATTTTCCATGACAGTAGTAGATGAAGGAATCCAACAACTAAAAACCGAGGATATACAAAAGGGATCTACTCTCGACGGGGATAATAATCAAGGGGCAGTCTTTATTATACAGACTTCCAGTCCGGAAGAATCTACGCCTGCTTCGGCAACAGAATCTCCGGTTGCTACCCCAGAAGCGACAACAATCCCGAAGCCGATGCCAGTAGAGGTTGAACCTCCTCCTGTTGAGGTTCAACCTCAAACAACATCAGAACCAGAACCGACAACCACACCCGAACCACCTGCGAGTCCAACAGAATCTCCTGTCTCAATACTTAAAAATATTTTTTTTATCCCTACGGCCACGGCTGACGAAAATACCGGAACGAATGATGGTTTAAATCTAGATGATCTTGTTGATGTTAAATATAGTTTTGACGGCGAGAACTGGAATTATTTGGGAAGAATTAACAGAAACAACTGGAAAGATATTTCGTTTGATTTGCCGATTGATTCTGTTGATCAGATTTCCCAATTACAGGTATCATTGTCTTCTTTGCCAACGATTGATACTAACACCTCTATTTATATTGACAGCATTTGGCTTGAAGCCGAATATCAATCCAGTGTCATTTCTTTTGTGAAAGATATAGCGCAGACCATACTGGAAACCGTTACCTTGCAGAATCTTGATAATAATTTAGCTTCTGAACCACCCGCAGCGGCACCTCAAGTTACTAAAACAGAGAAGACTGTTTACGAATTTGACGTCTCAAACTCTATCGGCGATAAATCTGAAGGAATAAACGTAAGCATAGACAGCCAAACTAAAGCCATCAACGTTTCCGGTCCATGCAAGAACAAATATTTTGTTCTCTCGGTATATCCTGACGAAGATTCGTATAAGAAAAATCCGTCATCGGCAATCTATAATGCCGCTTTTCCATGCAAAGATCAGCAGTTTGCACACAAATTAGATTGGCTTCCAGATACGTCTATTTCGGGGATATATTATTTAATGGTTGGTACCCAAGGACAAACTGGCTCTTGGCAGCCTGTTGGGAAAACATATAAAATAAATCTTAATAAGAAACAGGTGGCAGAATAAAAATTCTCAAAACAAAATGTTTATAGGCAAATCGTTAATAAAATCAAATATAGTATTTATATTCCGGCAGGATAAGTTTTTTCCTCCGGAAAATGAAGTCTTTTCAACCATATACAGTGGGGATAGTTCCAAGGGCGCGAGATTCATTGATGATCCAATTTTACAGACCAAGGTATACTTTGCTCCGGAAAAGCAACTATCCTTTGCCTTAGAGGGGACTCGCTTGAGAGTAGATGATGACTCCGGGCTTGAACCGGAGAAATCAATATTGATTGGCGAGGCGTTAGCTGTCTATAGCGGAATTTTCAAAAAAATGCCCGTTTCCGCTTACGGATTTAATTTTGACATTAATTATAAATTTGGAAATGTTTTGCCGGCCGATCTGATATTTCGTTCTTATTTTGACGATAAGGTGAGAGCTTATGGCGACCTGAGAGAGCTTGGGATACAATTTACTCTTGAGAAAAAAGAAGACTTGCGGGTATATTTTCTTAAATATACTTCGCCTTTGGAAATCGCTGTTCACGCCAATTATCATTACAGAGCCGAAGCTGTTTTGTCAGACAAGAACATGAAAGATTTATATGCGAAATGCTTCAGAGAAGCAGACGATATAATTAATAGTTTAAAACCTTAATGTCCATAAGTTTCAATAAAGTCCAAATAACTAAATCCAACAGAGGCAGGATATTTCTTGCCATATTGGGCTTGCTTGAAATCTCTCTGACTGTTTTATTGACAGTTTCTTTATCGGCTAATTTACTTTTTCCACAGTCTACTTATGCCAATCCTGGCGTGGCATTTGGTATCTCTGACAAACTTTCCTATCAGGGCCGGTTAACAGATCTTAGCGGCAATACTCTTGGCGGAGCGTCGGGTACCAATTATTGTTTTAGATTTTCAGTTTATGACTCTTCAACTGGCGGTACTAAACTCTGGCCTTCCGGTACGCCTTCCAGTGAAACAGTCATGGTCAAGGACGGTGTTTTCAATACTGCTATAGGTAAAACAGCTTCTATGGGTTTTGATTTTACAACCCAGAAAACAGCTTATTTAAATGTTGAAATCAACGCAACTGCCACCACATGCGGCGGTGCTTGGGAAAATCTTGATGTCAGGCAAAGAATTGATGCCGTCGCTTACGCCCGAGCGGCTGAATATATCCGTTCTGATATCGCCACCATTGCTTCGGGTTCGGGAGAGATTCAATTGGGCACCGGTACCGGTGCCGCTACGCCAAAATATCTTAGCTTGGATTGGAAGAATGTCGTTGATACGATTGATTCCTCTTGTTCTGTTAATGGTTCCGTGTGGTATAATTCTTCCGATTCACGAGCCAAGATATGTCAAGGTTCAGTCATTAGGGACTTAGTTGACGGAATTATGGTCAGAGAAGAAAGCGTAGATGCTGGACGAGCTTCTGTTGCGCTTGATTTTATTGGTACGGCCGTGACAGCTTCCAAGATGGGAAATGGCGTAATCAGGATAAGCATTGGCGGAGGAGGTGGTGGAGATGCCACAGGATCTTATTATGCAAATCCTCAGAATATTTATAGTTCAACCATGGCGGGTTTTGGTCAATCAACGTCAACGATTATGCCATTTTTTCTTCCCTATAATATTTCCCTTGGTTACTTACGATTTATTGCGCCCATGACCGCTACGGCCAGTACAACGGTTGGCACAACGGCGGCCAGAACCATCACTGCCGGGATTTCAAGTTCCTGGAATGCTGTCATTTACAAGCAAAATGTTGGAGCTAATTCAATGAGTTTAACGAATTATGCTTCGGGTCAGGGAGTATATCAAACTCAATTTAGTTTGCAGGCGGGAAATACTGGTTCACTTTGGACTCAAACTTGGTGGCTTACTTATCCAAGAGGAACTTCCATAGTAAATGAAAATACTAATAGAGCTACAACCTTAACTAATTTTAACTGGATAACAGCTTCAATGACCCAATATACAGGAACAAAATATATAGATATTCCAATGAATACTTCCTTAGCCGCCGGTAATTATTGGATAATGATTGGAAGCAGTAGTAATAGTGGAGCTTCGTTAAGTGGTACAAATTTCACACAAGACCGGGTTAGTAATAATGGATCTATATACGCAGCATTCCAAAGTATCTCTGTCTTTAGCTCGCTTGGACAAATGGGAATTTCTTCAGCTACTTCAAATCAGATGTCACTTGGCTTTGGCAGTTTTTCTCTTGGTGGCGCGGCGGGGACTACGGCCGCACTGGCATTTTCAAATATTTCTTTGGGCGCAAGTCACAACATACCTTATTGGCAAATGATTAACTTGTCTTAGTATAATGTTATGAATCCTCAAATAATAATCCCAATTTACGAAGGAGTTCATAATCAAAACCTACCAAAATCGCAGGAAAGGTTGTGGCAGTCAAAAAGCTATCAGGATCTTTCCACAATTATTATTTGTCCAACGAGAGGTTTAATATCGGCAAAAGTAGTTCAATCCTGGATGGGACTTATTCGGCCAATGAATCAAAAAGTTATCGGGCCATTGTTTGCTGTTGGAATGGAGGTAGGAGAGGCTTACAATTCAATGATTGAAATGATTTTAGCTAATCCTGATTTGTCCACCTGGAAATACGTTTTAACCATTGAAGAAGATAATATTCCTCCGCCTGATGGTCTGTTAAAATTATATGAATCAATGGACAAATATGATGTCGTTGAGGGTCTTTACTGGACAAAAGGCGAAGGTGGTCAGCCCATGATCTATGGAGATCCTTTAATAAAACCTTTAAATTTTATTCCTCAAATGCCTCAAACCGAAACTGTTCAAGAGGCCAACGGACTTGGGATGGGGTTCAATCTTTTTAAACTGGATATTTTTAAAAATCCTCAACTTCCTAAGCCATTTTTTAAAACAGTTCAAGATTATATTCCCGGACAAGGGGCGCGAATGTATACTCAAGACCTTTATTTTTATGAAAATGCCGGAAAATTAGATTACAAATTTGCATGTGATACTCGCATTAAAGTTGGACACTATGATGCCAATACTGATATAGTTTGGTAAAATAAAATTTATGCAAAATGACTGGCTTTTAAAAAAACAGGAGATAGAAAAACAATATGACAAATGGCTCTCCTATAATATTGATTACAAAAAAGACTTGCCTCAACTCTCGGCGTCTGTTGATAATCCCGACAAAATGTCGCTGCCATTCATTTTTGTTGAGCGAACCATTGCTTGCCTAGAAGACTTTTTGAAAAAACCCTTGAGTGAGGCTTCTGTTCTTGATTTAGCCTGCATGGAGGGTGTTGTTCCGTTGGCCTTGGCAAAATATGGAGTTAAAAATGTTCTTGGTATTGACGGGCGGGAATCGCATATTGTAAAAGCGGAGTTTGCAAGAAAAACATTTGGCTTTCAAAATATTTCTTTTAAAAAAGAAGATGTACGAAATTTAAATTTTGAAGCGGGTTCTTTTGACGCTGTACTTGCTTTGGGAATTCTTTATCATTTAGATGCGCCGGAGGTGTTCAAGTTTATAGAGGATATATTTAAGTGGACCAAAGAAGTTGCTATTATTGATACTCATTTTAGTTTTCATCAACGAGTCGGCCATGATTTTAAGGGACAACGCTATTGGGGTATTTATTTTGAAGAATGGACTTCAAAATCAGATAAAAGCGATGTTGAGTCTCAGCCTGAATCGTCTATCAATAATGTTCAAAGTTTTTGGCTTACCCGCGTTTCACTTTTTAACATGCTTTTGGAAGCAGGATTTACCGGCATATATGAATGTAAGTATCCACGCGGCGGTTGGCGTGAGAATGATGATCGGCTAACCCTTGTTGTTACTAAAATGCCACGTAAATCAGTGGATATTTTTTGTCCTGATGACATGCAGCATTTAAAAAAGTTTAAAGAAAAAGACTTTGGGTTTTTAACCACTCATCCAATAAACCGCCCTTGATATGATTATCGGCGCCGTGTGGTGAGCTAATTTAGATAGTCATAACCGTGAATATACAACAATTTTTTGCCAATTTTCACGGTTATATAGTACGAAAATACGAACATGAAAAAGGATTTTAAAAAATGGCATAGCAAAATAGTGGATTTAAAGGGGTGAGGCCAGTTACGGCCAAGACAGGTTGACGTGAAGGTAACATAAACCGTCATAAAACCTGGACCCCTTTAAGTCCATTATGAAAAATAAATCAAACAATTTTGCCTACATAGATAGCCAGAATCTCAATCTCGGCATTCAGATTTTAGGTTGGAAATTGGACTATGCTCGTTTTCGCATTTATCTTAAGGAAAAGTATGGGGTGAGCAAGGCTTATATGTTTATTGGATTTGTATCTCTAAATCAAGGATTATATGATCGTTTGCAAGAGGCAGGATTTATTCTTAAATTCAAACCAACAATTCCAGATTCAGACGGTAAAATTAAAGGTAATATAGATGCTGATTTAGTCTTGCAAGCTGTTATTGAAATGAGTGAATATGACAAAGCTGTTATTGTGTCTAATGACGGAGATTTCTATTCTCTTGTTGAGTATTTGTATGAAAATAAAAAATTAGAGGCTGTTTTGAGTCCAGACAAAAATTTTTGTTCAAATTTACTTAAGCATACAGCCAAGGAAAAAATACAGTTTATGAATGAATTGAGAGGAAGGTTAGAATATAAAAAGAAACGCACCGCCTAAAGACAGAACCTTAAGCAGTGCGTTTCGTAATAGATACATTACCAGTATAGCAAACCCACAATCCATGTCAATAGGGTTTTGTAGATAAAATGCTCCCTTAACGAAACCTAAGAAGCTACAACCTAATAAGCTAAAAAACTAGTCCATGGTTATCTCAATTGACATCAAAAAAGTTATTATTTTCTTGCTGATTATCGGCACGATTGCCGTCGGTTTTTGGGTATTTAAATTTTTCTCCTCCTCCTCCTCCTCCTCCTCCTCCTCCTCCTCCTCCTATCCTCTTATCAATAGGGCGGTAACCGAAAATCTCGGCAAGCATTTTATCATTAACTTCAGGCCTCTTAAGTTGGAACTGGAGAAAATCCAAAAAAAGTATCCGCAAAAAACTTATATTTATTTTTCCTATATCAATAATGGCTCTTGGATCGGCTTAAACGAAAAGGAGGAGTTTACCGCCGCCAGTACGATTAAGGTTCCGCTGGCGATGGCCCTATTTAAAGCAATAGAAGAAGAGAAGTTAAAACTAACTGATAGTTACGCGTTGGAGGAATTAGACTTGGATAAAAACTTTGGCGATCTTTATAAGGTTGGACCAGATAGGCAATTTACTGTTGAAGAATTAGTAAAGATAATGTTGGAGAAATCTGACAATACAGCAATGTCGGGCATTAATAATATTTTTAAGAAATTAGGAATTGATGACCCGCTTGTTGAGGTATACTCATCTATGGGATGGGAGAGTGGGGGCATAGAACCGATAGCAGAGATGGGAAAGACCCCTAATTATCAAAACATAAATCTTAAAACTTTATCTACTATGTTTCTGGCGCTCTATAATGCCAAGTATGTTAACATAGGGCATTCCAATAAAATTTTAGAGTACTTAACCAATACGCCATTCAATAATAAAATAGCGGCCGGAGTCCCGGACAATGTTATGGTGGCTCACAAAATTGGAACTTCTGCTCAAGATCAAACATTCTCCGATTGTGGTATAGTGTATGCTTCAAATCGCAATTATATTTTGTGTCTTGGTTCCAACGGCGGAGATGAAAAAAACGCCGCAAAATTCATGGCAGAAATATCTGCAGCAGCTTATAAATTTGTTATAAACAACTAGCTTTTTAGGTTTTAGCTTATTAGGTCTTAGCTTATTAGGAATTGAAAGCTAAAAAGCTACAAGCTAAGAAGCTAATTCTTATGATCCATTCTTATAAGGACTTGATAGTATGGCAGAAAGCAATGGCTTTGGTTGCGGAAATTTATGTTTTGACCAAGAATTTTCCAAAAGAAGAAATTTACGGATTAACATCGCAAATGCGTCGAGCGGCGATATCCATTCCTTCAAATATTGCCGAGGGCAGAAAAAGAGGAACAAGAAAGGATTTTCGCCAATTTCTAGTTATTGCTTATAGTTCAGGAGCTGAATTAGAAACCCAGATCGAAATTAGTAAAAAGTTGCCTTTCGGCAAGAACTTAGATTACGCGACGGTAAGCGCAGTTTTATTGGAAATTATGAAAATGCTTAACAAAATGTTATCTTCTCTAAAAAGCTAATAAGTAAGCTTATTAGCTTGTAGCTTGTTAGCTTATTAGGAATTAAAAGCTAAGAAGCTAAGAAGCTAATATCTAAAAAGCTGATATGAAGCTGGACATAGCGTGTGGGCAAAATAAAAGAGCTGGTTTTAAGGGGGTAGATATCGCTCCGGGTCCGGGAGTGGATTTTGTTTGGGATTTGGAGAAATTTCCCTGGGAACCTTTCGGTGACAATACGGTTGAAGAAGCTCATGTCAGCCATTATGCCGAGCATACAAAAGACCTCATGAAATTTATGGATGAGGTGTGGCGTATATGCGCGCCTGATACCAAGGTGACTATTGTTGGCCCATACTACACATCAATGAGAGCCTGGCAGGATCCGACGCATACCAGGGCATTGAGCGAAGCTACTTGGCTGTATTATATGGAAGATTGGCGAAAGGCAAACAAGTTGGATCACTATCCGATTAAGTCTAACTTTGCGGTAGATAAAATGTATTTTTATTATAATCCGCCATGGGACAAAAAATCTGATGAGGCAAGGCAATTTGCCCAACAGCATTATTGGAATGTAGTGTCGGACATAGTGGTTGAATTAAGGGTAGTAAAGGGTTAGCTTGTAGCTGGTTAGCTTTTTAGGAAATCATAAATTATGAACAAAGATTTTGACAAATGGAATAAAGTGAAAAAGGAAACAAACATTGAAGAATCCCGCTTATATACGGTACGAGAAATTTGGTGGTGGGATTTATGGATAAACAGGTTTTTACGGAGTTGAAAAAAGCCCTCAAAAATCTATTTTAAGAGCTCTTTTCTTCTGTTCTCCCCCTTGCGGGGGTAAGGCCGAAGCCAACTGTAAACCAAGTATAGCAAACCCCTAAACTTATGTCAAATCCGCGTTTATCCACAGTAAAACTTAAAAGGATACTGGTATTGGGGATTGTTGTTGTAGCAATGTTTTTTTTAAATAAAACATTAATTGGCAACCCCTCTGAACCTGAGGTGGGATTTGCGATTCAGCCATTGAGCCAAGGGTTTACTGACTTGGAGGTTGAACCTCCAAGGGGAGGTTCAACCTCCGGAAATGATAAATATGATTTGAAAAAATTTCCTGCGCCGGAAACATTCAGAACTTTCAATAGAACCGAAAAGGAACTGTCAATTTCCGGGAATTGCTCTGATAAATATTACACGATCATTATTTATAAGAAGGGGATTGACTATCGCGATAAGCCTTCTGCGGCAGTATTTAATACTGCTTTTGATTGTCCCTCCGGTGGCTTATTTAATCGTAAGATCAGTCTTTCGGATATTAATTTGGGAGGGAGCGATTATTATGTTATTGTTGCCAATCAGGGAAATGAGGGAACCTGGTATAATCCACGTTAGTTTGTAGGTTGTAGCTTCTTAGCTTTTTAGAAAATCTCCACCTAACAAGCTACAAGCTAATAAGCTAAAAAGCTAAATCATGAAGATTGAAATAAAAATTCCTAGTAAAAAAACACTGACGGGCTTAACTGTTGGCATTGCCGTGTTAATTGTTTTAATTTTGTTTTGGGGGCCACGGTTGATTTTATTTTTCCAGACCCGTTTTTTGCCATTCTCATCCAGCTGGGAGGCGGTCTATATGACTAATGGTGAGGTTTATATTGGTAAGATACGGGGTTCTACGTTTGATACAATTAAATTGAATGATACATATCTTGTGCAAATTTCAAAACAGAGTGAAAACGATTCCGGAAGTAAAACAAACACTTACAAAATAAATGGCACGAGCAATAATCTAACTCTTATTAAGTGGGGGTTTAATCAATCGCTAAAATCAGCAGGCGAACTTTTTATCACGCGCTCCCAAGTTCAATTTTGGGAAAAACTGGACAAAGATTCGGAAGTGGTGAAACAATTGGAAGCAGCTAAATAGCTTATTAGCTTGTAGCTTCTTAGTTTAAGATTTTCTAAGAAGCTAAGAAGCTAAGAAGCTAAGAAGCTAAGAAGCTAAGAAGCTAAGAAGCTAAGAAGCTAATTCCTAAAAAGCTAGTGTATTGTTATAATGGAGCCATGAAGACATGGTTTTTTGTTTTAATTGTCTCCTCTCTTTTGATTTTTGCTCATGGCATAGGTCCCTTTGAATTAGATAAAAATAAAGATGCCATCGCTTATGAAGCCAGCTCTTCAACCTACTTTATTCATGGCGGAGGCGTAACAAGTTTCGGGCCAACCGGTTCTTCGTCAATTTCATTTATCGATCATAGCGCCGGAGGCCAAGCCATTATCGGCCTAGCCTCATCATCTATAAGTTTTATAAGCCAGAAAGGCATACTCTATAATTATGGCACGACATCTCTAACGCTGACACTGGATGGGGGAGCGACAATCGCATTTGGCACTTTGGCAAATGGAACCAGGGTTACCAATACAACCAGATTGAAAGTTACCCAAACTGGCGCTGGAAGCGTAAACATCACCGCCGGACGCCAGCGTGCTAATTCTACTCCGGCCACACTTGCTTCCAATGCTGCGCCTGCCATTCTGTCTAATCAAATAGACGATGACATTGATGGAATAGATGTTTTTAATGGAATTTCCAATTGTTCTACGGTTGGTTCTCATCCCGCTATTTGGCCTTCGCAATCAGGCGTTTCAACAGGATTGGGATTTAGTAATTGGGCGGCTAGTACCGGCAAAGACACAACTTGTTGGGGAACGGGTACCACAGTAGCCGATTCACTAAATCAATATGCAGTCCTACAAGCATCCAGTTCTGCGTCGTCTTTTATAAATATTGCTTCTTCTCCGCCTGCAACTCTCTATGCTTCGGTTGGTTATAGTTTGGAAGTGAAATCAACTCAAAAAGCCACGGTCTATAGCGGGGGAGTAGTTTTTACGGCAACATCATTGCCGTAAAATTGTCCACAGTTTACATATTGCCCCCCCCCAATAGGTGCTATAATTAAAGTAGTGATTTTTCTAAGATGTTGATAACTATGGAAGAGGGATTTAAAAAACAGTCAGGGGGGGGGGCGTACAAGAAAGAATTATTAATTTTAAGCGTGATGTTTTTCATGCTGATTACGGCATGGAATGTTTATGATTATAGGACATCATTTGTTGGCGGTTCTGATGCTTTAGCGGCCGCAGGTGGTAAGATTGCCTCTCTGTCGGTTACAGTTGCTCAAAGTATTACTCTCACTCAAACTACCGGTGGAACAGTTGCTTTTGGAACATTAACTGCCGGAACAAGAGTTACCGGAGCGACAGGTTTAACAGTTCTTACTAATGGTACGGGTATGAATATCACTGCCGGCCGCCAGCGTGCTAATTCTACACCTGCCACTCTGGCTTCCAATGCTTTTCCAAATATTGTTTCTGGTCAGATAGATGACGATGCCGGAGGTATTGATGTTTTTAATGGTATAAGTAATTGCGGAGTGGCTACTTCTCATCCGGCTATATGGGGTACTGGCACATCTACCGGACTAGGATTTTCTAATTACGCTTTTCGTGGCGGTAGCGCAAAAAGTACAACTTGCTTTGGGAGTGGTACCACTACCACTGACGCCCTCAATCAATACGCTGCTCTTCAGGCTTCAGCCAGCGCTTCATCCTTTATTTCCAGTTCCGGTTATTCCGCTGGAAACACAAATGTTTCAGTAGGATATTCTCTAGACGTTACTACTATCCAAAAGGCTACAGCCTATTCCGGAGGGATTGTGTTTACAGCGACAAGTAATCCATAGTTATTCAACAAGCTGTATTTTGGCATGACCGTTAGAATGGGTCATTAAATCAAGACAATGCAGCATATTGTCTTTTTATTTATTAAGACTATTATAGCCACATGAATGGATATATGAAAACACTCTTAAGTTATTTGGGCTTTGTTTTTGCTTTGTTGTTAATAAATCCCTCACTGACCCATGCCGCCGGGCCAATTGGTGTTTCTATAATGCCGTTAAAATGGGAAATTAACGCTAATCGGGGAGATGTTATCAGAAAGATAGTAACTACGGCTAACCCAAATGATTTTACACTAAAAGTTGTTCCAGAGTTTCAGGATTTTCGTGTTTTAGAAGGTGCTGGGATTCAGTGGATTCCTTCTGACGTGGAGAATCCCTATAGGATGACCGATTGGATAAATATTACTACCGAGCCGATTACGATTAAGCCTAAGGGTCAAGCTGATGTAACTTTTACTATTACGGTTCCCAAAAATGCATCTGTCGGCGGTCATTATGCGGCCATTTTTTTCAGAGCAGTGGTTGATGCCAACGAAGGAAATGTCGGCTCAATTCCCAGGGTTGGAGCTTTAATTATTTTTAATGTAAACGGGACAGTCAACAAAGGAGGAGAAATTTCTGAATTTTCCGTGTCAAAATTTATAGACCAAGGGCCTGTAAAATTTCAGCTTTCTTTAAAAAATACCGGCACATCTCATTATGAACCAAACACAGAAGTTAGTATTCAAAGTATTTTCGGTCCTCGGGTTAAGATTAGTTCTGAAAAGGGAAAGTTAATTTATCCCGGCGTAAGCAGAACTCTTAAAACAGAATGGAATAAAAAATATCCTTTAGGATTATATTTTGCCACGCTAACATTTATTGACGGCGACGGAGCCAGTCACTCCCAAAGAGTATGGTTTATTGGTTTTCCGTGGAAATATGTCCTGACCATATTTGCAATTTTGGTTGCTCTTCGCTATCTGTATCTTTATCTCAAGAGGAAATTTAAGATTGTCAAAGTCTCTTAATGGTAGCTAAGCTAATCCGTTACGGTTTGTTCTTTTCGGCTTTTACCACGCTAATAGTTTTTAGGTATTTTTGGTCACCGACCAACTTTGGTAAGGTGATTGTTTTTAGGGTTATTATTGAGGTTGTTTTTGCCCTCTGGTTGGTTTTGTGGCTAAAAAATAAAGTAAAAATACCCAAACCCGACCTTATTGGTTGGGCTCTTTTGGGTTTTGTTAGTTCTTATTTAATTTCCAGTTTTTTAGGCTCAAACTTTAATCAGAGCATCTGGGGTGGTTTTGAAAGAATGGGTGGCGCCTTTAACCTCCTGCATTATTTTTTATTTTTTATAATATTAATTTCTTTTTTCAGAACAAAAGAAGACTGGCTAACCTTGCTCAATCTCTGCTTAGTGGCCGGGCTATTTTCGATATTGTATGGATTTTTACAGTTGAGTTCGTGGAGTTTTATTTTGGGAGCAGGGCAAAATAGAAGCAGAATTTTTGGAACTATCGGTAATCCGGCTATGTTTGCCGGTTATTTGTTGTTCGTATTTTATCTATCGCTTTTCCTTATTAGTTTATCTGCTGCCAGAAGCCGAAACTACTGGTTCTATTTCGGCTTGGCGGTATTGTCTGCCGTTGCTATTTTTATGACGGCGGTCAGGGGAGCTGTCTTAGCCCTCATCCTGTCTTTATTGATCTATTTAACCTGGCAGGGATGGATACATATCCAGAAGAAAGCAAAAATCAATCAATCAATGAAGGTTAAAATTATTGTCATTGTTTTTACAGTAGTGTTTGGTTTGTTATATTTTGGTTTTGGCAGCAGATTTACTAATCGAATATTTAGCTTTAACTTACAGCAAGTTACAGTTCAGCAAAGAATTTTAGTTTGGAAAGAAGCATGGCGTGGATTTAAAGAACGGCCTTTATTGGGTTGGGGACCGGAGAATTTTACTCTTGTTCATGAAAAATATTTTGAGCCTCGGATCTATAACGGCCCGGCCGGGTCTATATTTGACCGTCCTCATAATGTAGTATTGGAGGTTTTGGTAACACAAGGGTTAATTGGCTTAGCGGCGTATTTGTTCTTATGGTTAAGTATTTCTATTTTTTTATTTAAGAAATACAGAAACTATTCTTCGGCAGTAGTTATTTTTAGCTGTCTATTTATTGCCTACGGAATACAAAGTCTTTTCTTTTTTGACTCTTTTAGTTCTTATTTGATGCTGACTATTGTTTTGGCTTTTCTCTTAAATTTTGAGGAGGTTTTAAAAGTTTTGCCAGTATTTGAAACGATAGCCGATAACGACCTTAATCAAAAACCAAATAAATTTACAAATGTCTTTGCGGTTATTATTATATTTTTGACAAGCTATGCGATTTATCTATTTTCTGTCCAGTCAATTTTGGCTAACACTCTTTCGGCCAAAGCGGCTATTGATTTTTCAAATAATGATTATACGGGCGGGATGAAAAAATGGGAAAAGGCTTTATCTTATAAAATTCCCCGGCCGTATCTTAACGATATTTTATTTAATGTTCAGCCGGTATTTATAGATGCCATATATCGAAACAGGGTTATTCCAAAAGATCAACTTAAGCGTGATCTGGATTATGTATTAGATCAGTCATCCAGAGCTATTGCCAATAATCCCGGGTATGCAGAAGCCTATGCGGGTTATAATAACTTAAATCTTGCATATGTTAATTTTGTGGACTCGTCTAAGCTTGATCGTTCTGCGGATATTTTGGAAAAGGCCGTAAAAATAGCTCCAAATCTGCCTTCTGTTTGGCTTGAACTGGGCAATGTTTATGGCATGAAAAGGGATATAACAAAGACAATTGAAAGCTTTGAAATGGCTTATCAATTAAATCCTGATTATGGTCTTTCCCAACTTTCATTAGCTAAAGCTTATGTAGCCGGCGGTCAAAAAGAAAAGGGCTTTGATTTGGCGATAGATTCATTTAAACATAATTTTATCAGTCAAAAAAAAGAGGATTTATTTTGGCTCGGAACACAGTTAAAAAATTCCGGACAAAATGAAAAGTTGATTGATCTTCTGGGGGTTTTATCTGATGAAAAACCGGAATATTTGATATATCTTGCCATTGCCCACAAAGATGCTGGCAATATTAACCAATCCAAAAAAGTAGCGAATCAACTGCTAAATTACGAAAAAGATCACCCCGGGAAAATATTGGACAAAAATATCTACGGCACTTTAGCGGAGCTGTATAAGTATTTTGGAGATATAAAGAAAAGGACCAGAGCTCTTGAAAAATCTGGTTTCCTGCCTACTCTGTAATAAATTTTGTTGGTATAATTAAATCCATGGGAAAAGGTTCAAAAATTTTGGTGTTTCTTGTTCTACTTTCTACTTTCTACTTTCTACTTTCTATTTCAGTCCAGGCCTCTTTTTTTGAAAGGATTATAGAACTTTTTGCTACAATAGGAAATGGTCCTTCCCAGGTCTCCTATAGATTTTTTGTGCCTAACGATACATTAGATCCATGGGATCCATGGCCACCCGGTAATACTTTAGACTTGGCTGAAAATGGATATATCAATCCAATGTCTTTTCCGCCGTTGCCGGGCCAGATGCTTCGGTTGAGAATTGGAATAAAAGCAATGTCTGATTGGTCAGCTTCAAATAGAAAACTAAAACTTCAATTTGGCAAATTAGCCACTGGCCAAACGGACTGTTCTTCTATAACCGTTTGGAGTGATTTAGGGAATCCCAGCGCGACAGGCGATTGGCGTGGGTTTGACATGCCGATGACCCAGCTGGCAAACGGAGCTCAAATAACGGTTAATAAATTAGCGGGAGCTTCTATAAAGGGAAGCTATCAAGAAAGCAATCCGACCCCGTTTAACCCCCTAGTTCTCAAAGACCAGATTATTGAATACGACTGGTCAATACAAAACAATATAGCCAATAGTTCACTGGACGGAGGTTTCTATTGTTTCAGGATGGTTAATGAAAATGGAACTTCTCTAAAACAATATCTTCAATATCCCAAAGTAGCTCTTACTAAACCGCCAGTTTGTTCCACCAGTTCAACGATAAATAAAAGCTTGGGTGGTTCAATGAATTGTAATAACGCCAACGGCACCAGCTTTATTTTTACGGCGCCTATTAACTATTTGCCGTCATCTCAATCTTTTAGTATCAATAGTTTTAACTTAAGCGATTTTCTTGACCAGGTAAGTGGCGGACCGTCAGGTAAGTCAGGCGCCCATTCTTATGTTTATCAGATGAATGCAGAAAGAAACAACGTTGCCACCTCTTCTTTTAATGAAAATCTAACGATGCGTATTGATTATTCAAATAGCGAAATAAGTTCATTGGACGAAAATAGTTTAAGAATATATAAACATGATGGAAATCAATGGAATGCTTTAACTACCACCCTCGACCAAAACAACAATAGAGCTACAACTAATGTAACTAGTTTTAGCTCATTTGGTTTATTTGGCGACGTCGCTACTCCAACTCCTACACCAACTCCTGCTTCCGGCGGTGGTGGCGGAGGAGGAGGAGGGGGGGGAGGGGGAGGGGGAGGCGTTCAGACGGCTACGCCGGCCTCTATTTTAATAAAAGGTAAATCATATCCAAACTCAACTGTTTCATTTCTTAGAGACGCCCAGCTTATATCTAAAGTTAAAGCTGACAAGCTCGGTAATTTTGAAATTAGCGAATCAGGCCTGTCCGGCGGTTCGTATAATTTCAGCTTGTGGGCGTTAGATGAATTAAACTTGAGGTCCAATACTTATTCTTTCTTTTTAAATCTCATCGCCAACTCCACTAATAATGTATTTGGTGTTTTAATGCCGCCAACTATAACTTTAAATAAAAACACTATTAATCCTGGCGAACAGATTAGGGTATACGGATCCAGTGTTCCTGATTCTTTCGTAATTATAGAAGTTCGGTCTGAACCGATGATTGTTTCTGCCAAAGCAGGCGTCAAAGGGTTGTATTCTGAGGAAATATCATCTGCCAAGTTAGATAAGGGCACTCACACCGTAAAATCTAAAAGTAAAATTGGCACAGGAGATGAATCAATATTTTCGAGCTTATTAAGTTTTGGTATTGGAGTGCCGGCTAAAAAGGCACTGATCGGCGATTTGAACAAAGATGGCAAGGTTAATATTATCGATTTTTCAATCTTGGCATTTTGGTATAAAAAAATTGGATTTCCTGCTGATTTTGATTTAAAACAAGATGGTAAAATTGACTTAAAAGATTTCAGTATCATGGCCTTTTACTGGTCCGGGTAGTAAATAACTTAAAGTGCAAAACAACAATTTAAAATTTAAAATATTTTTAATTCTGATCCTCGGTTTACTGACTGCTAATGTGACTAACGGGGCAGAATTAAATTTTAAGAAAACATTGGATGTCTTCAGTATCGGAGATGTTTTTGATGTTGCTTTGACCTTAAATACGGAGGAAGAAGTTATTAACACTATTGAGGTTTTTTTAAAATATTCGGATAATTTAGAGCTTGAAAATATTTCTGACGGTAACTCCATAATCAACTTATGGATTTCAAAACCTAAATTAGAAGATAGCAGAGGCTCTATATTTTTATCGGGCCTTGTCCCTGGTGGGATAAAAACAGGAGACGGGACTGTGTTGAGTTTTACCTTTAAAAGCTTATTGAGCGGAAGAGGGGATATTCAGATCAAAGATGCTAAAATTTTTATCAACGACCCAGATGCTTCTGAAGCAGGTGTAAAAACGGCCAACTTAAATTTTGAGATTAAAAATAATCCGACGACCGTCCCGCAGGGACAAAAATTGATTTTAGATTTCTTGCCTCCCGATAAATTTGAGATTTATTTATCAAAAGATAAAAATATTCTTGATAATGCTTGGTTTATATCTTTTAACGCTCAAGACAAGGGATCGGGAATAGATTATTATGAAGTTAAAGAGTCGCTTTTTGGTGTTTTTGGCGGGTGGATTAAGGCCGATTCCCCTTATCAACTGTATTATCAGAGCTTATTTAGTATAATTAAAGTAAGAGCTGTGGATAATGTTGGTCGTGAAAGGGAAGCGCTTTTTGTACCATTTCGGCTATACTTATTATGTGGGGGATTGATTATTCTTCTGGTAACCTTTTTGATAATTAAAATTATAAAGAACATAAAAAATAAAGAAAAGATTTAAAAAAATAAGAGTTATTATTGTCGGAGGGGCTCTGCTCTTAGGTTTTTTATTACTGACTAAATCAGCATTAGCCGCTACTTTGTTTTTGTCCCCGTCTTCTGGCAACTACAACTCCGGAGGCCAGATGAATGTTTCCATTAGGGTCAATACGGAAGGCGAAGCAGTCAATGCAGTTGACGGAACGGTCGGGTTTAATCCAGATATCTTAGAGGTAAGCAGTGTAAATAAAGGGACAGCTGTAAGTTTATGGGTTCAAGAACCATCTTATTCAAATAAGGCTGGTAATATCAGTTTTGGCGGAGTGATTTTAAATCCAGGATATAATGGTTCAAATGGCAATATTCTTACTATTAACTTCAGGGCAAAAGGAGTTGGCAACGCCGAAGTAGTTTTTAAAGCCGGTTCGGTTTTGGCTAACGATGGTTACGGTACTAATGTATTAAAAGCCATGAATGGCGCGTCCTTTAATATCAATGCGCCAAATTCTCAACAGCCCCAAGCTTCTCCAACCCAAATCCCCGCCGTTGTTTCCAGCTTTGAAATATCCTCATCTACTCATCCTAACCAGGACAAGTGGTACTCAAACAAAAATCCCGTATTTGAATGGCAACTGCCAAGCGACGCTCGTAGTGTAAAGCTGGTATTAGCGAAAAATTTATCGTCTCCTCCGCTCATTGCTTATGACCCTCCAATTTCCAGGAAAGAGCTAAGCGATGTTGCTGACGGTGTATGGTATTTTAAAGTTCAGTTTGATACCGGTAGGGTCTCTAAGCCCATAGCTACTTATAAGTTTCAAATAGATACCCAGGAACCCGCTGACTTTATTGTTGACAGAATTGATGAAGACGATTTAACTAATCCAAGACCAGAATTGGTTTTTGAAAGCTCCGATGGCCTCTCCGGCATTGACCGTTATGAGATGAAGATCGGGGATGGTGATTGGTTTAATATTGAACCGAATCTTGCCGGCAAGCCATATAAGCTCTCATTTTTATTGCCAGGTACGCACGAAGTTTTGCTTAAAGCAATAGATAAAGCCGGCAATTCTACCAGCTCAAATATAAAAGTTGTTGTCAAACCCGTTTCTATTCCTAAGCCAAGTATAAAAGAGATTTTCTTTCCCCAAACTAAGATAGATAATGTAACAATTGTTAAAGAAGAAGCCACAGTAAAAGAAGCCACAGTAAAAGAAGCCACAGTAAAAGAAGCCACAGTAAAAGGAATAGTAATGGTAAAGGATGTGGCAATAAAAGTGGTAGCAGTAAAAGTAGACGTGCTGAAGCTTGAAGATGGTAATACTTTTGGACAGATATCAGGATCTGTAAAAAATACTAATGAAAAGCTGATTAAAACCATTGAAGCGCCAATAGACGAAGGTGGTAATTTTGAAGCAAAAATTGAAAACCTTGAAACGGGTACGTATATTATTCGTACCTACGGGAAGGATGAGCGTGGGGCAGTTTCAGATGCTTTTAGCGATGTTGTGTTAAAAGTTGTGGGGAATAATTCCGTTCTTACTCAATTTGCCAAATGGGTTTCCGGTGCAACTCTACGCGGTTTTGATAGTTTGATTAACCTTTTGAGCAGAGGGTGGCTCTTAATAATGGTGGGGGCAGTCATTGCTTCTCTTGTGATTCTGACTATAAAAAATGTTGCGCCGTTTATTGCTGATGAAACTCGCAAAATTAGATATATCGCCTCTGAATATAGAGCATCAAAGAAACTGAAAAAACTTGACTCCAAAACCAAACTGGAACTCAAAATTTTAGAAAAAGATATTAAGAAAGAACTTGAACTTTTAAACAAAATTGCCAACCACAGGTCCCTACATTCCGATGAACAATATTTAAGAAATAAGCTTGAGAAATACTATAATGTTATTAAAAAACTGTAGGTGTCTGTTGAGTGACTTGACGAAACTAAGTAATTTTGATATACTTAAAACATATTCAATTAACTGGACTTATTTCAAGGATTGATTCTTGAAATAAGCTTATAATACTTAATGATTATATCATTTAGGTCAGCAGGTAGGTTTGTGGCATTAGTATCTGTATTGTCCGTTGTTGCATTTGCAGGAATAGCGTATGCAAGTCATTCTTGGGGTGGCTATCACTGGGCGCGTACTGCCAACCCATTCACTTTGAAACTTGGTGACAACGTTTCTTCGGTATGGGACTCTTATCTTCACACTACATCTAACGACTGGAGTGTATCCCCAGTATTAGACACCACGGTAGTTTCCGGTCAAGCCAGAAAAAACTGTCAGCCCACAAGTGGTCGGGTAGAGGTTTGTAATAAAACCTACGGCTATAACGGCTGGCTAGGCATAGCCTCAATATGGGTTAGCGGTAGCCATATAGTTCAAGGAACGGTAAAATTGAATGATACGTATTTTAATACTACTCCTTATAATACTCCGGCATGGAGGCAACTCGTTACCTGCCAAGAGGTTGGGCATACATTTGGCCTAGATCATCAAGACGAAGTCTTCAACAATCTAAACCTCGGTACTTGTATGGATTATACTAATGATCCGGATGGCACACTCTACAATCAACTTAGCAATTTACATCCAAATACTCATGACTACGATGAACTCGGAATAATCTATCAGCATCTTGATACCTTCACTTCAATTTTTAGCAAAAAATCTTCTGCAGCTGTATCAGTGGGCGATGATAGTGACACCTCAAATCCAGCGGAATGGGGTACGGAAGTTCGTCACTCCAAAGATAGGCGCAGCTCTCTTTATGAGCATGATTTAGGAAAAGGGGATAAGGTTTTCACTTTTGTTTTGTGGACGAAATAATGTGTCTGTGGTAAGTAAAACATGCAAAAGATGAGATACATCGGTAAAAGTTATATATTGTCTTAAGGAAGGTCAGCACAATGAAAAGAGGATCAGCACCATGAAAATTCAGTGGTGGGCAGTATTAGTAGGTATTATTTTGACTGTAACATTTATTGTACTCATAGCCTGGTTGTAGCATCCGCACTTTAAACAAGTCTGCACTTGTTGAGTGCGGGTTTTATTTTCCAATATTTTCTGTTACACTCAAAGAGTAATTAATTAGTGAAATAAATATATGGCAAAACGACGCACCGGAGTAGGGAAGTACAGGAAAACGCATTCCCATAAAACTAAGAAGCGATTAGAAATCAAGAGGCTGATGCTGGAAGCAAGAAAAAACAGAAAGCATAAATAAAAACAACTCCTTGAGATGACGGAGCTGAATGCTCTGTTTTTATTTTACCGCATGTTTTCCTGCTACGGTGCCAGTAGTCCAGCAGAGCTGGAGGCTATAACCGCCTGAAGGCCGGGCGATATTCAGGATGTCGCCCGTGAGATAAAGATTCGGTATCTTTCTGGAGCGCATGGTTTTAAAATCAACTTCTTCAAGAACAACTCCGCCGCTGGTTATGATGGCTTTTTCAAGACCGAGAACACCGGAAACATGCATGGGGAGAGCTTTAAGGAATTGGACGAGGCGAAGGCGGGTTTCACGGCTAATACTGTGGCAAGGTGTTTTATTATCTATACCGGCAAGCTCGCCAAGAACCTGTATTATAGCTGTTGGTAAAAACTCGGTAGTGATATTTTTGAACATCTTGTTGCTGTGGGCTTTGAATACATTCTGGATAGCTGTATCCGCTCTTTTGTGATCCAAGGTCGGCAACAAATCGGCAACAATCGTGACCGTGCCATATTCCAAAAGCTCGCGGACTTCATTGCTCATATTTAGAATCGTCGGACCACTGATTCCGAAATGAGTGAATAAAAGTTTGCCTTTGTGAACAGCCTGTCTTTTATCATTTTGCAATACACTAAAGCGGACCAAAGGGATGCTCACTCCTTGCAGGTTCTTTATCCAAGGGTCACTGAGTTTTAGCGGAACGAGCGCCGGTGCCGTATCTATAATAGTATGACCCAACGAGCGGAGCCACCCGAATCCATCTCCCGTTGAACCTGTTTCGGGGTGTGATTTTCCTCCGGTAGCCAGAACGAATGACTTTCCTTGAACAATATCTCCGTTGGCAAGCTGGACACCTGTAATAATTTTGTTGTCCGCCGTAATAAAGCTTTCTGCGGGGGCGCCGGTCACAATGCTGACTTTTCCATCCCTCATGTATCCGCTTAGGACGTCCCAAACAGATTGAGCTTTGTTGCTCACCGGAAAAACGCGTAGCTCATTCTCAATCTTAGTCTGCATACCGTGTCCGTGGAAGAATTCCAGTGTATCTACAACGCCCCATTGGGCAAAGGCGGAAAATAGAAATTTGCCTGCCTTTCCGAATTTAGCTAAGAGTTTTTTGGTATCTATTTCTGCGTTGGTTACATTACAGCGACCCCCGCCGGTGATAAGCAGTTTTTTACCGAGCGTAGCGTTCTTTTCAATGAGAATAACGCGCGCACCCAAAGCGGCGGCTGTACCAGCTGCCATCATACCCGAAGGTCCGCCGCCAATAACGACAGTATCCCAGATAGCATTTGTTTTTGAGCCTGATTTCATAGTGTTTAACACTATAGCATATTTACTGAATTGAAGAAATATGGTATAGTATGAAGCTACTATGTCACAAGGGGAAACAATAATTAGATTTGAAAAAGTCTCGTTTGAATACGGACACAATAAACCCATTTTAAAAGAGGTGGATTTTTCTATTCGAAGGGGAATGAAGATGACGATTATGGGTCAGAACGGAGCGGGAAAGAGTACGATTTTTCAACTTATTACGGGTGGGCTAAAGCTCGAAACGGGAGCGGTTCATGTTGTGCCCAAGTTAACCATTGCGATTGCCCGGCAGGTGATTCCACGCGACCAGCTTGACATGACAGTTCGTGAATTTTTTCAAAGATGTTTTTCTGAAACAGTATACGATATTGACCCGCGTATTGATGCTGTTCTTGAGGTCGTTAATTTAGTTGCTCCTCATGCCCGCATCGTCAGGTCATTTTCAGGCGGTCAGCAGGCGAGACTGCTTTTAGCATCGGCATTGATACAGGATTCCGATGTTTTACTTTTAGATGAGCCGACTAATAATCTTGATAAAGCCGGCATTACCCATTTACGTCAATTTTTAGTTGATTACAAAAAGACCTGTATTGTCATTTCTCACGATTCAGATTTTTTAAATGCTTTTACTCAAGGTGTGTTGTATTTAGATTTACGGACAAGAAAAGTTGAGCAGTATCAGGGAAACTATTTAAATGTTGTTGAACAAATCGCGTCGCGTATTGAAAAAGAAAATAGTGCGAATGCCAGGCTTGCCAAAGAGGCGATAGAGAAAAAAGAAAAAGCTAATTTTTTTGCGATGAAAGGCGGACGGTTATGGTTGCTTGCTAAGCGAATGCGTGAAGATGCCGAAGATATGGAAGAGGCTCAAGTGGATGTCCGTAAAGAAGACAAAACAATCCGCCATTTTACGATTCCAGCTCAAAAAGATTTAATCGGCAACATTGTCACCCTATCGTCCATAGGTGTCATTAGAGGGCATAAATCAACACAGAAAAAAGTTAATATTTCACTCAAGAAGAATAGCCATCTTTTATTGGCCGGTCCAAATGGTATCGGCAAGAGTACCTTGCTTGAAGCGCTAGCTTCCGGAAAAGCAAAAGGTGCCACCATCTCGCCGGGAACTACTGTTGGTTACTACCGTCAGGATTTTTCTACTTTAAATTTTGAAGACACGGTTTACGAGTCGCTTCTCTCTGTGGCCAAAGGTCTTGATGAACAGGAAATTCGTTCAATTGCGGCCGGATTTTTGATTGTTGGCGACGCTATAAAGACAAAAATCGGCAGTCTTTCTGAAGGACAAAAGGGTTTAGTCGCGTTTGTGCGTCTGGTTCTCCAGAGGCCCGGACTTCTTATTTTAGATGAGCCGACTAATCATATTAACTTCCGTCATTTGCCTGTGATTGCCGATGCTTTAGATAAATATCAAGGCGCCATGATTCTTGTCAGCCACGTTCCTGAATTTGTGAGTCAGATACGGATTGACGAAGTTCTTGACCTCAATTCTTAATTTTTTTATTTAGTACCGAAAAGCCCCAGTCATGTATGTGTTTGTCCGTGTGTCGGATTACACTATACATGCTGGGGCTGACACTCATCTGTCATTGTTCCTCCTTGTTTACATTTCAAGTTTACATTCCAAGACCTGAGAAAATCGGCTCAACCTCCTCCTGTCGTGATTAATTTTGTACTGGCCCATGTTGAGCATGGTCCGATGCATTTCTTTGTCGTTGTCGCTTACGCTTATGTAAGAGACTTGGGTAGCTTCTAGCCATTTTTGGAATACTTCCGAGGGATTGGAACCCTCTGAACCCGCGGAATTTGTGTCATCCTCCACGACGCCGGACATCATCCAGGAAAAGTAGAGGGAAACTACGAATTCGTTGGCGGCTTTAAGTTCACTGTCGATATCCCATAATGCCTGAATAGCGTTCACGTATTCTTCGTACACTGGCACGAAGAGCTTAACAGGGATTTCCGGATGGCGGAGCACTCGATCATAGACCGCCTCTGCTTCTTCAAGACGGCACTCTGCCTTGATACGATTTTCGCGTGTTCTGGTAGCAATCTCGTCGGCCTTTTGGGCCGCAGCTACGATTTCAGCAGGAAACAACGCTGTGGCGAAAATTTCTGCCGTCAGTCGCTGTTGTGCCTCTACCCCTACTGCTTCTTGGGCGTGCGCTGTCATTGTCATTGACAGCGTTGCCACCATGACGGAAACCAGAGATGTAAAAGTTCTCATAACCCCTTCTTTCACCCGCATTATCTAAGCGGGATATACTGATGTTCTAACTATACTCTTATTTTGGTCATCAGTCAAATAGGGGAGGGTTTGTTTTGAATAGGTTACTAAAAAACACCCATTGTAGGTGTTTTTTAGTTTAACTTACTGAAACTTAATTTAGGAGAGATGTTTTGAAATAAGCTTTGTCATTTCAAACATACCTACAACTCCTTTTCCGCCGAATACCTTTTTTAAGGCATCATCAGCGTTGATATTGCGCTTATTAGTCGGATCTTGAAGGTTGTGTGATTTGATATACACCCAAAGCTTCTTGGCAACTTCTGATCTTGGCATGGGACCCTTACCAACGACCGCAGCTAAATCCGGGCTAACGTTCATCGGCTTCATAAATGCAGAATTTGTTTTTGCTGGCATATTTTGTTTGTTTATTAATTATTATTAGTACTCGACCTCGTATAAATGCAAGTGTATAGCAAATTAAGGCAGATGGCAAATACCGGCGGGGGAGAGGGTAAAAATAGTTTAGTTTGCCAAGAACGGCTGGCAGGTGTTATTCTTTCTTGAGAACCTATTAAACTTAACAGGAACAGTAATGCGTCCACTTGAAACACTTTTTGTTGTTGCTCTTTTGCTATACAGCCTGGTAATCTGGTCGCATCAGTTCAAGAAAAGACTGAGTCCTTGGATGGTGTGGCTATTTGGGATTGGACTCACCGCTGATATAAGCGGTACGGTGTTTCTTTGTGTGATGGCCACTTCAAATTTTATTTTTAATTTACATACCATTTTCGGGCTTATCTCGCTTCTTATAATGGCACTCCATTTTGGGTGGGCACTTTTGTCAATTATACTATGCGGCAGGTTTGAGGCTTATTTTAAACGCTGGTCTGTAGTTGCCTGGTTTATTTGGCTCGGAGCTTTTGTTTCTGGTATTCCACACTAAAATCATTTACAGTCTCCGGAGACTGTTTTTTATTCTCTTGATTGTTAAATTAACTTAAGTTATTATATAAAGCATGGAAGAAAATTTTGAAGTACAATTAGCAAAGGTCGAAAACAAACAAGAAAAAAGTTTTGATAAAACAACACTTATTTTACCGGGGGCAATCTTGGTTGCCGCCTTGATGATAAGCGGTTCAGTAGTTTTTTATTCTTTAAACACCGGTAAACTTGGCGCAAACATACAACCAACAGGACAACAGGCCGGAGCTCCGGTGGTAGGAGAAAAAAGGGATGTTTCAGTTGGGGATAGTCCCTTTTTGGGAAATAAAAACGCTAAAATTACCATAATTGAGTTTGCCGATTTCAGATGCCCTTTCTGCGAAAGATTTTATAAAGATGCAGAAAAGCAGATAATCTCAAACTATGTAAACACGGGCAAGGCTAAGTTTGTTTTTAAACACTATGCCTTTTTGGGTCAAGAATCGGTTTGGACAAGCGAAGCCGCTGAGTGCGCCAATGAACAAGGCAAATTCTGGGAATATCATGACTGGCTCTATAACAACCAGGCCCTTGAATCTAATCTATCCTTTTATTCTAAGGCTAACTTAATAAAATATGCCGGTAAGGTGGGTCTTGATTCTAATAAATTTTCATCTTGTCTCAATTCCGATAAATATTCCGGACGGGTCAGTGCTGATCTGGCTGCTGGTCAAGCATCCGGCGTTACTGGTACCCCAACCATCTTTATTAACGGCCAAAGTATGGTCGGTGCTCAGCCCTTCTCGGCGTTTAAGGCAGTAATTGATAGTGTAAAATAAAAGTATGAAAAAAACACTAATAACAATTGTTGTTTTTGTAGCTATGCTGGCCGGTTGGATGGTTTTAAAAAACAAAGGAGATTTGGTGGTAAATACTCCTACGCCTATAATTTCACCTATACCAACACCTTTAGTTTCTCCGGAATCAACTCCGACGTTTCAGTCGGAGCCCCGACCTTCTGGCGTCGGGGCATTGAGCCCTTCTCCTGTTGTATCAAAAAACATAATTACATATACCGATTCTGGGTATACGCCTCAAACGATAACCATAAAGAAAGGAGAAGTCGTCGTCTGGAAAAATAAAAGCAGTATTTCAATGTGGACGGCTTCTGCTGTCCACCCTCTTCATAGGGGTTATCCGGGCACAGACATAATGGCTTGCGGAACCCTGACGTTGTTACCGATGTTTGATGCTTGTCAAGGAATAGGGTTGGGTCAATCTTGGGCATTCAAATTTGATAATGTGGGAACATGGGGATATCACAATCACCTCAAAGCATCTGATTGGGGAAAAGTGATTGTGGAATAGGCTATTTGACCCCGCCGTTGGGAAGCCCTACTATTTTTAACATGTACTTCGTATATATTCTGAGACTTAATAATTTACAACTATATATTGGCTTTACTCGAGATTTGAGAAAGCGCTTGAAGGAACATGAATCTGGCAAAGTATTTTCTACAAAGAAGTATTTGCCATTAGAATTAATATACTATGAGTGTTATAGCGCTTTTTTGGATGCTAAAAATAGAGAGTCTAAAATCAAACAATTTGGGAGCACTTATTCTCAACTTAAGAAACGTATAGCCCATAGTATTGGGGCTTCCCAACGGCGGGGTTGACTTTTTATTCCCCTCTGTGCTATACTCTTAGCAACGTAGGTTTTCTCGTAGGTTTCTCTCGTAGGAACTCGGCGGGAGGTCGGTCCTACAAGTAAATTTTGACATTAATTTGTGCTATTGAATCAACATTCATTCGGCATGAATTTATGTCTAACAAAATGGGAAAAAAGTTATATGTCGGAAGTTTGTCTTATGACACAACCGATGAGTCTTTGAAAGAAGCTTTTTCACGAGCCGGAAACGTTGAATCGGCAAATGTTATCACCGACAAAATGTCGGGCCGATCAAGAGGATTTGGTTTTGTGGAAATGGCTACCGACGAAGAAGCCCAAAAAGCAGTCGAGACGTTAAATGGTCAGGAAGTTGACGGCCGAAAGGTTACTGTCAATGAAGCCAGACCGATGACAGATCGACCACCCAGACCAGCCGGCGGAGGTTTTAACCGAGGCGGTGGCGGCGGTGGCGGATTCAACCGCGGTGGTGGCAGAGGCTTCGGAGGCGGTGGAAGAGACTACTAATCAAAAACAAAAAACTGCTGAAAAGCAGTTTTTTGTTTTTGCAGATGACACAACCTCTACAACCGCCATAGGCGAGCAGTGGTCGTATGACCATGCATGCTGCGTAGCGCACTTTTCTGAAATACTACCCCGACGACAACGTGTCGGGGCCCCGACTGAAACGTCGGGGCTGATTTTTAAAAAGCACGCTACCTCCGCCG
>Ga0209515_10000391_pt1 | contig 81585 bp, 83 predicted proteins | sample Subgroupgradi54m_FD_187454 | JGI IMG/M metagenome (GOLD analysis project Ga0209515, IMG submission 187454) | Subsurface groundwater microbial communities from S. Glens Falls, New York, USA - GMW60B uncontaminated upgradient, 5.4 m (SPAdes)... ...
TGCAATGTGACTTGCTCCAATATCAATATGTTCTTGTCCTTGAATAGCAAAACTTTCCCCCAGTTTTTTTCTAGTCTTGCCAGGAGTTACGATAAGCCAAACTATTCCTGCCAATACAAGTAAACCGATTATGATGTAAATATATTTTTTCATATCTCTATTATATACGAAAATCCGGGTGAGGCAATCTTCTTTTACCTCCACCCGGACATCAATTAGGGTCAAACACGACAAACCCTCGTCTTTGGTTGTTTCTTCTATAATGCCGACTCCTTTCCTTTAGAAGTTTCCCTATCTCCCTACCTAGAGAGGATAGTCTTTGCCCATCCAGATCTTCCGGATTGACCACAAAGTCAGCTTTTAATTCCTCCCCTTCCTTTGGGATAAGAGAAACATCAATCGTAACGTAGACATTTTCCCACCAAAAGAAAGCATCCACGCCATGTTGCCAATCTAAAGCATTTCTCCCGACCGCGACGTAAAGATTCAAATGCAAGCTACGATGTCCACTAACACGACGGGGTAGATACCTTTTGACAGCCGACCATAAGATATGGGTTTTACCCATCCTTGGATCCGTCGGATTATGACAATAATCCAAACCCCTCTCCAAAGCCTCTGCAAACGATGCCCAGTTATTCTGAATTACACTTTGAATACTGGAGTTTAAGCCGCGTCGACCGGGACGACGGAAAAAAGGTTCTTGGTCCTCTTCCGTTATACCAAAAACTTCCTTTTCAAATGCCCTACCAAGAGGCAGAGTATTCGTCTTCATCTTCTGCCTCCTTGGTTTAGGGTTACAAATCCAATTTGATTCTAGTTTAATTTTGACTTCCTGTCAATCTCTACCGAGGCCTCGCCTCGGTATTTAAGGTGTTATAGAAACTTGTTATCATAATTCAACCAATCAAAGATTTCTTCATCGAAGATTTTTTCATTAGAAAAATAGTCCGGAAAATCTTTTGGCGAGATTATTTTATTTTCTGATCTATTTATTCCTTTATAGTCTAAGTAACTGCTCCATTTATATGTATTTAAAAAACTCATGGCTCTTTTAAGATCCTTTATTCCTTCCTCTTTCCATAATTTATCAATCAACTTGACTGGATTAAGATGAATGTATGAAAAATTATATTTTAATTGCCTATCAGTTTCAGCGTGTACCGACTTAAAAACACCCTCAAATAACTTTCCAACCCTTTCATATTTTTTATTAAAATACATTGAATAGGCGGTACATAATTTTTGCATAAAAACAGTTATTCCTTCCTGCCCTAGGCAACCCCTAGGGCTGATTGTGATAAGCCACAAAACGAATCTTGCGTTTTTGCTGGGAATCAAGCATGATAGTAATTATATGCTATTCCAAAAGAAGAACAAAAAGAAACTTCAGGTTGTCTGGACCATCGTCTCTGTCCTTATGATAATAAGTATGATACTCCTATACCTCCCCGGCCTATTCAGCTAACTTGCTAACACGGAGTGTTAGCAGATCTAGTCTTTTAGGGCTATTTCTGCCATTTTCAATATCGCTTCTTTTGTTTTGGCCACAGCCATAAATCGAGCATTGTGACAAAATACAGAATCCTTTACTCCCGTCACTTTTTCCAATTCTTCATCTTTTTTACCACCCCAAGCTTGAGGAAGTTTTTTTCTCGGTTCATAAGAAAACATATCATTGCGTATTGACTTAATAGACCAATTGCCCTGATAATTTTTATATATGACAAAAAGTGGCTCTGGATACTTCGATAATACTTCTTCCCAAGGATATCCTTCATTTACCTCAATAAGTTCTTTATTTAAAGATAAATTATAACAATCAACCACAAGTTGTTCTGCTTCAACATCATCTCTTGTTGAAATTATAAGACGGGAAATAATAACTTTGGCATATGAAACAAGTTTCAGAAAAACTTCATCTATATTGACATCTTCTTTCCATGTCGGAGCAAAGATAAAAGTAAGAGTACCAATATCAAATGGATGTAGGTTTGGAATCCTAGTTTCAGAGAACTTTATTCCGTTATCTCCGGCATCTATTGGTTGAACCAATATTTGATCAATTTTTTCAAATGCTTTGGTACTTCCAGAGAGTCGTTCTCCAAACTTTTTCCAAACTAGACCAAAAGAGGCATACGGTATGCCATTATCTCGCAATCCAGCTCCACCAGTTTGATGATGATCAAAATGATTTTTATCAGGATCATATTCATTTCCTGTATCTACCAAATAATCAGCGATTGCATGAACCTCCTTTTCCCGAGAACGAATCACTTCTACATTTGTATTCTCTCCTAAAACAATAAGTAATGTAGCCACAGCAAAAATGTCATCTGTGTGGAAACCCGAGCTGTGTGTAACTATCGTTACTTTCTTAGTATCAGCCATGGCGTAGATGTCTTTCTTTGTGATAATAAACGAATTTCAAAGCAATAATATAAACAAAAATAGTGAAAGACATAAAAGGTATGGTGATGTAGGAATATTGGGTAAAAAATACTTTAGCACACTCGCCACCAGCAGCCGCACAGCCACCGGAGATGCCAAAATCAAAGCCCCATTGGATAAACGACTGATAGAGAGCAACTAGAGCACCGAGCACAGACAGCGGAACTAGATAGTCTATTATGGTCTTATCTTTGCGATACATGGCCACTAGTAAAATAATGGCTTGTGGATACATAAAAACCCTCTGCCACCAACACAAATCGCATGGTGGAAAACCGACGATATCCGAATAGACTAGACTTCCAACCACAGCAGACATTACTCCCCAAAAAAGCAACTCCAGGATGTATTTATGAACAAAAGCGTAAAACTTTGCCCGACTGACCGCATGAACTAGGATAACAGCGAGAACGACAACAAAAATAATATTTGATATTAGAGTCAGTAATCCTATAATCGGCGTTACATTTGTTTGAATAAATTGAGTCATTGAAAATTCTGTTTTATTACTCCGGCAAAACACAACTGGTCTTTTCTGCCAATTGAGCAAGCTCTATTACACCCGTCAGTCGGTCGGTAGTGCTGGCGTTAAATTGCCATGTCGGATATGTTGTTATGCCAGCGTCAATACAAACTTTAAATTGACCTCGAGAGTCTGGCGTGGAGCATTCTACATATGGCAAATATTTTACAGACTTACTAAACATAGCTTTCTGTGCAGCACAATGTTGACACCAGAAAGCACCATAAAATATCGCTCCTTTATCTTTCAAACATTTTGCAAATCCATCTAGCTGGCTCGGTTTGCTTGGAGTGATAATAAGCCAAACAATACCAGCCAAAACAAGCAAACCAATAAGACCATACATGTATTTTTTCATATCTTTATTTTAGTTTTATATAACAATAGCAAATCTAGGCCCAATGGCAATATTTTAATTTTTTACTGTCTCCCCAGGTTACACCTAGGGAGACTTATTATTCTTCTTTAAAATTCAACCATTCAAAAATCTCTGAATCAAAAACATTAGGATCACTAAAATATTCTGGAAAATCTTTTTTGGAGATAATTTTACCCTCTGGTCTATTTTTACCACGGTAGTCATGATAACTACTCCATGGATATTTATCTAAGAAAACGAGCGTTTTTTTGTAATCTTTTATACCTTTCTCTTTCCATAGTGAATCAATAATTTTTACAGGATTTAGATGAATATATGAAAATAAATATTTTAATTGCGGATCATTAACTATGTGAACTGATCTAAAAGTCCCTTCAAACAATCCACCAACTCTATCATATTTCTTATTAAAATACATTGAATATGCTGTGCAAAGTTTTCTCATAAAATAGGCAACACTATCCTCGTCCCCTAGGTGACTCCTAGGGGACGGTGTTAAGAATATATGAAAATGATTTGATAACAATACCCATGCCCCTATTGAAACTATTGGTTTTCCCCTATCAAAATCCCAAGCATCAATTTTTTGATTTACTATATCATCCCTAAAATTAATACTTTTTGTCGAATTACATAAATATAATAATTTGGCAAAACGGTCATAGTCACTATCATCGAGAAAAATGTTTTGCTTACTATTTCCTCTATTGTAAATATGATAATACTCACCACAGACAAATGATATTTTTCTATTAGACATATGCTGAATAATAACATATTCCCTAGGTGACTCCTAGGGAATATGTTATTATTCAAAATCAAGATACATCGCCAAATGATCAGAAACTTCATCTGGCAAAACTTTAAAATCATTTACTTTAATGTCTTTACTGACTAGAGTGTAATCGGCAAAACGAACTGGTTTAGTGTAATGGCTAGATCTTGTCGAAGTGATACCAAATTCTTTAATTAAATTCTTCATCCCCAGATCTTCTAACATCCTTAGACTTTTTGTCTCTGGAAGTAAGTTAAAATCTCCCATAAAGACATGACCATGAGCAATCTCTATTAAAAAATTAGATATATTGTCTGATTGAGTTAGCCTTTCATTGGTATCTTCTTTGGGTCCACCATTCCATAACCCATGAAAATTGGAGATGGTTCTTAGACCACTTGAAGTTTCAATCGTCACATATTGAAGATTACGAGCATGATTAACATTAAAATCGTCAAAAATATTTTCTCTTTTTTTAAAAACAAAAATTTCTCCTTCCTCTACAATTTTTAAACCTTTCTTAACGAACAAAGCTAAGCCATAATAATCTCTGAAATGGGGACGGAAAAAGACTGTATGATTTTTGAGAATACTGCCTATATTATTAATCATTGCCGTATCTATCCCCTTTCCCCATTTAGGTGCTTCATCTTCCCCACCCTGCCAGACTTCTTGTAAACAGAAGATATCAATTTCTTTATGTTTTCGAAAAAAATCTAAAAGGTTATCCTTACCAGCTCTTCCCGCCCATGTATTAAGAGAAATTATTTTCATAACTATTATTTCACCAATTTCACCGAGGCCTCGCCTCGGTAAGTTTTTGGTGTTCTTCTGTATTTAGTAGTCCGCAGTTTTTATATTTTTTACCGGAACCACAGAAGCAGGGATCATTTCTGCCGATTTTTTCGCCGGTTGGAGTTTTTGGTATAGGAATAGAAACCGGCACAGACGCACCTTCCATACCTTCGACAAACTTAATCTGTTCGTTGGATAACTTAATTTCAGGCACTATTTGTGGAATGAGTTTCAAAATCTCTTGCCCGATAGAAATCTCCATGTTTTTGAAAAGCGAAAGCCCCTCACGTTTGTATTCAACCAAGGGGTCTCTTTGACCGTATGCGCGGAGATTGACTGAAGAACGCATGTAGTCCATCATTTCCAAATGCTCAACCCAGAACATATCCATGGATTGCAAAATAACTTTTCGCAGAGTATCTACGTAAGCCGGATCTGTATTCTTAACTTCCCCTCCGATTTCCTCGACATATTTTTTCACTATATCATCGCTTCTGAGTAAAATTTCCTTTCTTCGTCCATAAAAAATCTTTCTCTGAAAATTCAAAACATCGTCAAATTCCAAAACATGTTTTCGGGCGTCAAAATTAAAACCTTCGATTTTTTGCTGAGCACTTTCCAGAGATTTTGTTATCATGCGATTCTCTATCGGCTCATCCTCTTTTATACCAAGCTTGCCCATCATGTTTTTTATAGAGTCCCCTCCGAAAACTCGCATGAGATGATCATCCAGAGAAACAAAAAACTGGGTCTCGCCAGAGTCGCCCTGCCTGCCTGAACGGCCACGAAGCTGATTGTCTATCCTGCGTGCATCATGACGTTCAGTTCCGAGAACAAATAACCCGCCCTTGAACTTGACCTCTTCATAAGCTTCGGCCGACCCCGGATTTCCTCCCAGCTTTACATCCACCCCTCGCCCAGCCATGTTTGTGGCAATAGTCACAGCCGATGGTTTTCCGGCTTGGGCAATAATCTCCCCTTCTCTTCCGTGATTTTTGGCGTTTAAAATCTCATGCGGAATTCCCTCGGCCTTCAAATATTCCGAAAGCATTTCGTTTTTCTCAATCGAGACCGTGCCTATCAAAACCGGCTGGCCCTTCTTGTGGCGTTCTTTAACTTCTTTGCTTATGGCTTTGAACTTTCCTACCTCCGTCTGGAAAATAAGGTCATTCTGATCCTTTCGAGTATTGGGTTTGTTTGTTGGTATGGAAATAACATGCAGGCCATAGACTTTGTAAAACTCTTCTGACGAGGTCTCGGCAGTTCCGGTCATGCCTGCTAACTTTTTATATAGTCTGAAATAGTTTTGAAATGTAATAGAAGCAAAAGTCCTAGATTCTTTTTGAATGGCCACATGTTCTTTTGCTTCTATGGCCTGATGCAAACCCTCCGACCATCGCCTGCCTGGTTGAAGTCGCCCTGTAAACTCATCGACGATAACCACTTCATCGTCTTTAACCACATACTCCTTGTCTTTATGAAAAAGAGCAGCAGCCCTAACTGCTGTTTCCAGATGGTGAACATATTTGATGCCTTTTTCTGTGTATATGTTCTCAACACCAAGAAGCTCTTCGGCTTTTGTAATGCCAGAATCGGTCAGGGATATGGTTTTGAATTTTTCATCTACTGTATAATGCTCGCCTTTTTCCAGTTTGGAAGAAATATCGGCAAATTTTTTGTACATTTCGTCAGAATCAACAGTCGGAGCGGAAATAATCAGGGGCGTTCTGGCTTCATCAATTAAGATTGAGTCAATTTCGTCGACGATGGCGTAGTTCGGCTCTCTCTGACGCAAACTTTTTTCCTCGTACTCGATATTATCTCTCAAATAATCAAAACCATATTCATTGTTTGTGCCATATGTGATGTCCGCGTGATAAGCTTGGCGACGAGTGCATGGGCGAAGAAATTCTGTTACAACTTTGAAAGAGGCCACCTCGTCTCTCTTTTTGTCCAGCTCTGTGTGTGTTGAGTCATAAAGGAAAGATTCGGCATTATTTATAACTCCAACCGAAACTCCTAGAAAATCATAAATCTCTCCCATCCAGACAGCATCGCGACGAGAGAGATAATCGTTGACTGTGACAACATGGACACCAAGACCTGTCAGAGAATTGAGGTAGGCCGGCAATGTTGCAACCAATGTCTTGCCTTCTCCTGTGCGCATCTCGGCAATATTTCCTCGATGCAAAACAATGCCACCCATAAGTTGAACATCAAAATGTCTTTCATTATGACATCTTTTAGAAGCCTCGCGAACGACAGCAAAAGCTTCAGGCAGTAAATCATCCAAGGTGGAACCTTGTATTAGGTGCTTTTTGAATTCAGAAGTTTTAGATTTAAGCTCCTCGTCGGATAGCCCAGAAATAGCGCTCTCTAAAGCGTTTATTTTGTCCACCAAGGGTTGAATTTCCTTTAAAGTCCTTGAAGATTTTGAACCTAATATACTCTCTAAAAATGCCATGACTAAATGATTTTAACACAAAAACAAAAATCCGTATAGAACGGATTTTTGAAATCATTGCTGATTTTTTCCAAAAATACAACGAAGAAACTATGCTCGCTTCTTCTTTTTCTTTTTTGTTGCCATGATATTTTTTATTTTTTTAAAGTATACTTTATTTTTTTTCCGACCTGTGTTAATTATAGTACATAATCAAACAAATAAAATTTATTTTAGAAAAAAGTGTGGATAACTTTTTTGTAAAAATTTATTTTGCCGCCTCTATTTGTTTTATGTAAGCTTCTCCTTGGGTCTTGAAACTGGGTTCTTGGACTATCATTTCCTGAACAAGACTTATGGCCTTGGCTTTTTGCCCAAGATTAACATAAGCCGAGGCCAGAGTGAATTTGGTTTGCAGATTTTTCGGGTCTTTTTCCAGACGGGCGTTCAGTATGTCGCGGACCATGGTGAAATTACCGATATTGGTATAAATTTGCAGGAATCGATTGTCAAAAATGACAATATTCTTATCTATTTGGCTGGACATTTGCTTCAGAACTTCAGCGTTATTTGCATATATAGCACCAAGAGTATAAATTATTTTTGACTCTTGGACTTTTGGATTAAAATCGTAAGCTTTCTTAAATAATTCAAAGGTTTTTTGCTTATCTCCTTTTCCTAAATAAGAAGAGCCGAGTTCAAAATAAATTGACTGCTTGTTTGGAGACTCGACTATGGCCTGACTCAAATATTTTATGGCCTCATCATATTGGCCAAAACGATTGAAGAAGGAGCCGGCAAAAACCAAATACCTGGCGTCATGCGGCCCTTCTTTTACCTTTTGTTCTAGTTTTAGTTTGGTAAAATCATAGAATTCTTTTTTGATATTATCCGGCACCTGTCCTTGTGGCGAAGCATAAATTTGTTCGGTTACTTGAGTTAACTGCTCTAGGGCTTCAGCAGAACCAAAAGAATTGTAATCAAAAACTTTTTTAAATAATGCAAAATTTTTCTCAATTCCGCCAATCTTTTGCGGACTTATGGCTTGTATAAGAGTTTGATTTGCCAAGATGGCCGGTATATTTACAAAATAGACCGTGCCTAAGGTCAGTACACTCACAGCTGGTACTATAATGTAATTCAAGACTTCTCCTGAAAATACTTTTGTATAAAACTTTCCGGTTCCTTCTTGTGATTTTGTACTAACCGAATGTATATATGCCAGAATAGAAAAGAAGAGAATATAGCTTATGAGATTATCAAAGACGAATATATTATGAAATATGTAAGCTGCAATCATGCCAGTCAAAAGACTTCTTTCGGCAATTTTGAGTTGTGTCTTTTTTCGCCAGATGTAATAGAACAAAGCAGCATACATGCTGACATAAGCTAGAAAGCCAGCAAGCCCTCCAGCAATGAGCCAATCTAAGACTACATCATGAGTTCTATCAAACCACTCTTCTTGGCCAAATAAATTCGGGTTATAGTATTTATTGAAGACAAAATTAAAATTTTCCTGACCCCAGCCCAGTATAGGATGTTCAAGTACCCCTTTCACAGCCATTGGCCAAATAAAATATCTTCCTTGAGTTTGAAACTCTGAAATGCCCAATGTCGAAAATCTAGACAAGACAGGGCTTTTTTTAACAAGTGGTGTATTGTGTAAAACTATAAATCCGATCACCAAAGCCAGCACAAATCCAGCGCTCCAAAACCCTACTTTGCGTAACTTCTTATTCTCTTTTTCTTTCCAAATAATAAGTATTCCAGCGAGCAAAAGCCCACCAATTAGACCCAATATTGCCCCACGAGTAGCTGTAAAATACAGCACCACAACTTCAGTAAGGGCCACTATGCCATAAGCCCATTTGTGCCATCTTTCCCTAGACTGGCTAACGAGCATATACAGGCAAAGAAAAATATGAAAAACCAGATAAATGGCAAGATAAGCTGAGTTCCCAAAAGTAGCATCGACTCTGACCCCGCCTTGATTAATAGCAATTTTCCCAGCCAATTGGAGAAGACCATAAACAGACATTATGAAACTGGCTATGATAGAGGTATTAAAAAACTGATTCCATTTTGTTTGGGTTGTGAAAATGGAAGAGGCCACGATATAATACATTGCCAAATGAATAATTAGAATGAAACCTTCCATCCTTTCATAATTGCTCCAAATGCTTTTGTATGCATTTGCTCCAAAAAGATCGGCTACTAGGGTAATAAGAGCGAAGCTTACGACTGCTTTTGTAATCCAAGAAAACTTCGGACGATAATCTTTATCTATAAAAGCCAAGATGACAAACAAACCAAAGACAATTTCAACTATAATTCTGAAAGTAAAACCCTTGCCAACAATAAATGGGAAAAATGTACCTTGTAGGACGATAAATGCTATAAATGGAGTGATAAATAAACCACCCAAAACCAAGTACTTAAGAATATTTTTTGTATTTCGCATCCCGCCATTATATCAAATTAATATTCTACAAGCTAGTAAATTGAGTAGAAATACAGTAATATAGTGAAGTCATGGAGGAACTAAAAAATAAGGGTGTCCAAAGTTTGCTCTGGATAGAAAAATACACAAAGACAGACATGGTCTACTTGGCCAAGGGTAGCTTCTGGAATATTTTTGCCCAGATAATCACCACAATTTCAACACTACTCCTAGCTGTTGCTTTTGCTCATTTTATTTCAAAGGAGACTTATGGGGAATATAAATACATACTATCTTTGGCAAATATTCTTGGAGTCTTTACCCTTACTGGCCTAGGCACTGCGGTCATGAAATCTGTGATTCAAGGCTATGAAGGAACATTAAACGACATCTTTTGGAAAAATATCAAATGGAGTGTTCTGTTTTTTTTAATAACTTTTGGTATATCAATTTACTATTTTGTTAATGGCAATATCTCTCTGGCTATATCTATGCTAGTAGTCGGATCTTTTTCGCCATTCTTTAGTAGTAGTAACCTGTACAACTCCTACCTCGTTGCAAAAAAAGATTTTAGACGAAGTTCAATTTACTTCAATCTCATCGGAAATTTATTTCCATCATTTTGTCTTTTTATGACAATGCTTGTCACAAACAAACCAGTATGGTTCATACTTGTTTATTTTGCCTCCAATACCTTAATTGGATTAACTCTTTATATTCAAGTCTTAAAAATCTATAAACCAAACAAAAAAGTGGATGATGGAGCACTTGGTTATAGCAAACATTTAAGCTTTATTGGCATATTAGGCTCTGTTGCCGACAATATTGACCAAATCCTCGTCTTTCATTATATAGGACCTGTCCAATTGGCCATCTATAATTTTGCCATTGCCATTCCAAACCAAATCAAAGGACTGATGAAGGGACTGGCTAGTTTGATTTTCCCAAAATTTGCCGAGCGTACTGATAAAGAAATAATAAGTGGAATGAAAAATAAATATATACTGATGTTCATTTCCAGTATTATTATAATAATAACCTATATCGTCACAGCTCCTTATATTTTCCATATTTTTTTCCCAAAATATATGGACTCGGTTTTTTATTCCCAAGTATTCGTATTATACTTTTTGGGCATGACATCTATGCCGGCTGAGGTATACTTGGTGGTAAAAGAAAAAATTAAAGAGCAATATATTGGCACAATTTCTGGCACAATAATACAAGTCGGTCTATTGTTTATTGGCATACTTTGGTGGGGACTGCTGGGTCTGGTCATAGCTCGAGTGGTTACAAAAATATTATGGAGTGTTACAGGGGTTTTGCTATACAATAGTGCATCAAAAAAATCAATCTAGACATATAGAAATTACTACTATGAAAAAACACCTGCCAAATGTCACTTTAATAACTTTTGATTGTGTCAATCTCAAGCAAACTCTGGTGGCTACAGATATTTGTCAGAAAGAATTTTCTTTTGGAGCAGTTAAAATCCTTTCCTCAATTCCATCAAATGACCCCAGAGTAGTTCCTGTTCCGGAACTTTTGAATGACTGGCAGAAATATTCGGAATTCTACATAAGCCAGTTTGCAAGACATGTCGAGACTGAATACGCTCTCTGTTTCCATCCGGATGGTTTTATATTGAACCCTTCTGCTTGGCAAGATGATTTTCTGAAATATGATTATATCGGTGCTCCGTGGTACCAGTTCGGAAAACCGATGGTCGGAAGTGGAGGCTTCAGTATGAGAAGCAAGCGTCTCCTAGATTTCATCGCAACACATTATAAAGAGATAGGAGGGCCCTACCACCCGGAAGACCTCTGGACTTGCGAGGTAGCAAAACCTCATCTTGTGGAGAAAGGCTTGACATTCGCCCCAGTAGAACTGGCTTCACATTTCAGCATAGAAGGAAATAACCGAGGTGTAGTCTGGAATGGAGAGTTCGGCTGGCACAATATCAGATCTACAGATATTTCAAAATGGCTGGAAAAAAATCCGGAGTACAAAGAAGTTTTTCCGCAAAAATTCAACGATTTCACCCAGTTTATGCGAAAATATCCTATCTATGACGGTACATTCCATGTTCTTCAATCTAAACCCATACAAGTGGCTCACTATAAAAAACTGGCAACGGGAGAAAAGAACTATGATTGCCGGCTTAATATTGATCTTACGGAACTGGATGAAATTCAACCGGGTCATAAAATAGTCTACAGTCTATTTAGAATCTCTTTAGCCCAGGTCGGCGTCCCAACTTTTGAACGTGCAGTTTCAAAAGTTGAGAAATTCTCGTCAAAAAAAGATTTGCTTTCTGTCCACCCGGAAATACAAATCACTCCTTCTTTTCATTTGCCAAAATGGAGACAGCATATGGCTATGATTTTTGGTAATATAGTATATCCAGATAATAAACCGTATACCCTGTTTTGGTTTGAGAAAAAATAACAATCACCATGAATACCAAACCCTTAATGAGCGTAATCATCCCGGCCTATAACAGAGTGGCCTTTCTTGAGACAACGGTGACCTGTTTTATAAATCAAATCAAAACCGGCAAACTGGAAAATGTTGTTGAAATAGTTATTAGTAACGACAGCTCAAAAGACGGCACGGGTAAATATGTCGACGAAGTCTCCGCACAATATGATTTTGTACGCGGGTTCAATCAGCCAAAAAACCTTGGTGTGACCAAAAATATAGACTTTTTGGTGGACGAAGCCAGGGGTGAATATATTCTTCTCTGCGGAGAAGACGACCTCCTGCGAGATGGGGCTCTGGAATATTTTATAAAATGCATCAGGGAGAAAAAACCGAATGTTATTATAAATAATATGTCCAACATCATATCAACGGACAATGCCAACCGTGAGTACACGGTTATACTTGAAAACCGTTTGCGCATAAACGAGGATATATTTGTGGAAGATTTCAAGAGAGACCACGGACTCCTGGATAAAGCTTACAATTGGCTCTATATGACAAACTGCGCTTTGTCTGTAATTTTCAGAAAAGATTTGTTCATAAAAGAAGCGGCTACGGCAAAAAAATACCTCAAACCTGACAATCTGTATCTCTGGCAGGGACAAAATATAATCGGAATCAGTAAATACGGACGACTCCTTATTATTGCGAAATGTTTTGTTCTTCACCGTAAAAACGAAACTCATTGGAGTAAGGATAGCCGCACTAGTGTTTTTTTTAATATATTTGACAACATAGAGGTAGCTAATCTTATAAAAGATTATATGCCAACCGAATACAAAAAATACAAGAAACTCTACGCTGCTTTTACAATAGGAGGACTGATGCTGGATACATTAAATGGAAGAGATGTAAGAAAATTTGCATGGAGTGCCCTATCCAAAAATCTCGCTGTTTTCCCAGAAAATATTCAGTTCTTAAGTATGGCCATTGCGCCAAAATTAATTACTAAAATATCTCCTGTGTTGCGTAAATACAAACAGTTCATAAAAATATATGAATAAAATTAAAAAAGCATGGTATGTATTAACGCATGAAGGATTTGATTCCTTTTTTAATAGACTTTCAAAATTTTATATACTCTGGAAAAAACTAATCACGAGAGTTTTGGTATATCCATATGCAAGTTGGAAACTTCCAAAAGAAGTGCGGAAACTGCACACCATAAACTCGGCGGTCAGTCTGATATTTGATAAGTTTGGGCACATATTTGCACCTCAACAGATAAGATCAGAGATAATTGGCCTGTGTGAAATTATACAAAAAGCCAGACCTAAAACAGTACTCGAAATAGGAACAGCCACTGGGGGATCCCTCTTTCTTTTTTGTCGTTCTGCAGCGCCGGACGCAACCATTGTCAGTATAGATTTACCAAAAGGTGCTTCGGGTGGGTTCTATATAAAAATGGCCGAGTCACTTTATAAGAAGTTTGCATCCCCTCTTCAAAAATTAACTCTTCTGCGAAAAAACTCACACAGCCGGGAAACATTTGAGTTATTGAAAAATACCATCAAAAATAAAGAGGTTGATTTTCTTTTTATAGACGGAGACCATAGTTATAAAGGAGTCAGGCAGGACTATGAACTGTACTCGCCACTCGTCAGGAAAGGAGGTATCATAGCGTTTCATGATATCTGCGAACACCCGATAAGGTGTGATGTCGATCAGTATTGGAATGAAATTAAAGTCGGAAAAAATTATAAAGAACTGGTTGAGAATTATAAGCAGGGTTGCTGCGGAATTGGCGTTATCTATACCTAAACTATTTCCCGAACAGTTTTTTTAAAAAGATTTTGAAAAATAATTTTTTACTTTCTATTATCATATATAATATACCATTCTATCCTATGTAAAAATGACTCCAATTCCCATACACGCTTGATTAGGATTCTCAATAATTTCCTTGTAATTTTTACCGAGTTTCACTTCATCCCAAAATCTATGTGTTCCCTCCCACCCCACTTCTTCTTTACTTTTTCTAACAATATCGTGAAAGCCAATAATACCACCTTTTCTAACTAATGGTGAGTATAATTCATAATCTCTTTTCACACCTTCGTAAGTATGGTCTGCATCTATAAATAGAAAATCAATTTGCTTGTTTTTTATTATATTTTTTAACAATTCCAGTGTCTCTTGCTTATGAGAATTTTTTCGTAAAAGAGTCAGTTTTTGAAGACGAGAAGCAAATTTCTTATGAAGAGAGTTTGTTATTTTTAAGTGGAATCCCCCAGTAAACCCTTTGGGTAAATCTATACTAACTATAGTGGCATCTGGTGTAGAAAAACGACAGAAGAGAAAAAGTGAGCCTCCTGCTGATGTGCCTACTTCAAGAACTGTTTTTGGCTCTGCTTTTTTTATAATCTCACACAAACCGCTTATTTCTGATCTAATCTGCATTGGAGCAAACGTGCCTCTGAATCCATCAAATATCAAATTAACTGCAGAGTTTATAGATGGTTGTTTATTTGCCTCTATTGGAAGTCTGAAGCTCGCATACGGATATACTAGTGCTCTAGTCGCGATTTTTCTTTCTTTGGTATAATATACCGCTAGTTTCTTTGAGAAAGAATGTAATCCTTCGTGCGTTAATACATGCCAAACTTTCTTAATTTTATTCATAAATTTCTATACTAGTATAGTCTAACCTTAAAATCAATAAGAGTATCATACTCTTCAGGATCTATTCTTTTTAGTTGAAATGGTTTCTCTTTTATATAATTAAAACTGTTGTTTCCAAATATTGTAGAAACTGCAAATGTGTACCTAGCAGATTTTGCAGACTCTACAACTTGATTATTGTGTCTTCCATATGGGTAAGATAAGACTTCAATTAGAACTCCGACTTTCTTTTCCAAAATACTCTTTGAGGTTTGTAATTCGTCTTTTAATTTATCCAGTGGTAACTCCGTTAGTTTTTGATGTGTAACACCATGAGAGCCAACTTCAAAACCATTTTGAGATAAATATTTTATTTCTTCCCAATTTAAAAAGACATCAAAAGCTACAGGGTTTAAAATGAAATTGTTAGAACTAAATATTTTAGCAATTTCTTTATCTCTATCTATAGTAGATAACTTCTTTAACTCTTTTATTTTTTTCTCAATTATTATATTATTTTCACCTTTTTTCAATAAAAATTGACGAACACTTAAGGTCCACATAAAATGTGTCCTATCTATAAGTCCTGTTGTAATAATTACTATGTATATAATCTTAGCTCCGTATATTTTCCATATCTTCTTTCCCAAATACGTCGAGTCGATTATTTATTCCCAAATATTTTCTTTGTCAATTTTGTGGATAGTGGCTATCCCAGCCGACGCATATCTGGTAGCCAAGAAAAAAATAAAGGAGCAATACATACTGAACATCTCCGCTTCCTTGCTGCAAATCGCCATAATATACGGCTTTCTCATCTGGAAGGGTCTTCTGGGCATAGTCATCGCTCAAATAATTATAAAACTGATATGGACTTCCATAAGCATCGCTCTTTATGAAAAGTCTTCAAAAGAAGCTATAATGGTGTAACTAAGTCATGAATAATATACTATCAAAAAAAGATCTGCCGGATGTCACATTGATTACTGTCGATTGTCTATATCTCAAGCGATCAAAAGCTGGGGCGGATATTTGTCAGAAGAATTTTAATTTCGGTGCCGTCAAAATTCTATCGTCAATTCCGGACCCTGATCCTCGGGTGGTACCTATCCCACCACTTAATAATGGCAAGCTATATTCGGATTTCTACATTGACGAATTATGGAAATATGTTGACACTCCTCTGGCCCTTACATATCATCATGACGGCTTTATATTAAATCCCGACGCTTGGGAAGACGAATTTCTAAATTATGACTACATTGGTCCGCCGTGGCACCATCCCAGCGCGCACAAAATAGGCAATGGGGGTTTTGCCATTCGTAGCCGAAGACTTTTGGAATACTTGGCAAAAAATCGAGAAAAAATCGGCGGACCTTTTAAGCCAGAGGATTTGTGGACATGCGAAACAGCTAGACCCTATTTGGAAAAAGAAGGCATGACATTTGCTCCAATAGAACTGGCTAGAAGATGGGGCAAAGAAGGTAATGAACGAGGGGTAGTTTGGAATGGAGAATTCGGTTGGCACAACATCAGGTCGACCGATATTTCAAAATGGCTTGATAAAAATCCGGAGTATAAAGAGGTTTTTGTGCCACAACTGAATGATTTCACTCAATTTATGAGAAAATACCCTGTCTATGATGGCACTGTCCAAGTCCTTTCGGCCAAACCTATTCAAGTAGATAATTATAGAAAATTGGGTAGTGGGGAGAAAAATTATGATTGTGTCATAGACCGAGATCTTCTGGATTTCGATCCTGTAAAACCTGGACATAAAATAGTTTACAGATTATGGAGAATCTTACTTGAACAGGTGGGAGTTCCAACTTTTGAAAGAACAATTAAAAATGTTGAGAAATTCAAATCAAAGACTGAAATACTCCAAGCTCATCCAGATATTAAAATAACCCCCTCTTTCTATTTGCCAAAGTGGCGACAGCGTTTGATCAGTATTTTTGGGAACTCAGCTTTTCCAGACAATAAACCATATACTATTTTTTGGTATGACAAAAATATCGGATACAACCAAGGTTCATAATATTCTCACTTGTGGAACAGGAATTATAAACTTTAGACCATCTTCCCGCAGTTCTTTTTCTTTCTCCAAGATAGAATCGACATAATTCCAAGATAAAAGGATAGCGTAATCTGGTTTTTGTTTTTTCAAAATCTCTGGTGATACTATGGGTATATGAGTTCCGGGAGTGAAGCATCCCTGCTTAGATAAAGTTGTATCAATAATATAATCAACTATGTCCGGTCCTATATTAAAATAATTCAAAAGAGTATTACCCTTAGCGGGAGCGCCATAACCAATTATTTTATTTCCGGCTTTTTTCAGGTTGATTAGGAGTTCTTTCAGTTTTGTCTTGTTGGATTCTACTTTATTGGAAAAGTTTTTATATGTTTTGACATCAGTAAGTCCCATTCTATTTTCCCTTTCTAAAAATTCGACGACCGACTCTGAAACAACTCCGGATTTGCCAACATACACACGCATAGACTGACCATGAATAGGCACCAGTTTCACATCCAGCATGACCATATCCAAAGAATCAACAAGATGTTTTAGGCTTGATAGTGAATGATAATAAAAATGTTCGTGATAAATCTGATCAAAACCTCCATCAGTCAGGAGATTGCCAACCCAATGAACTTCAAAAATAAATTTTCCGTCCGACGAGAGCAAATCCCTGACACCAGAAAAAACATCTCTTATGCCATCTATGTGGGCCATAACATTATTAGCCACAACAACCTTAGCTTCTCCGTGTTCCGACTTTATTTTTCTAGCCAAATCAGTATTAAAAAAGCCAACAACGGTCGGCACACCGGACTGCCGAGCTATTTCGGCAATATTATCGGCCGGATCAACTCCTAAAATCTTGGCTCGATCCTTTATCTTTGCCAGCAAGCTTCCGTCGTTACTGCCTATTTCTACAACAAGGTTTTTTGGAGATGAAATATGTTCATCTGCTATTTCCAGAGCTAATCTATGAAAATGATCAACCAGAGGCTTACTTGCTCCAGTCATATAGTTGTAGTTTTTAAATATAAGCTCGGATGAAACAATATGTAAAAGTTGAAGCGATTTGCACCTCTGACATATCTGAACAGCCAAAGGAAATATTGGCTCTGGAGAAGCAAGATCTGTTTTCTTTAAGAAAGCATTTGATACAGGCATCTCTCCAAGGTTAAGCACGGGTATAAAATCGGCACTGCCGCAGATACCGCAGTTTTTTTTCAAACTAGATTGATTTATTTCCATTCTGTCTCTAAATATTCTTTCAAGGCTTCTTGCCAAGGTCTTTGTGTTTTGACTTTTGAAACCATGCCCTCGTTGTAAGTACGAAGAGCATCCATCTTAAAGTCACTCATTTTTACAGGTGTGATTTTTGTTTCTTTTCCTAAAACTTTTATAATTTCATCAGCGAATTCGTATCTGGAGCAAATGCCGGAATTTGCCAAATTATATATTCCCCGAGCATCGTTCTCTAAAAGTTTCTTAATACCAGAAACCAAATCCTTGCCAAAAGTCGGAGAGCCCATTTGATCGGTGACAACTTTGATTTCTTTGTTACTAAGTTGCTTTATTATTTTTGCCACAAACTTTTGATCTTTTGCCGGCCCACCACCAAACATCCAACAGACTCTGGCTATTATATAATTTTCTAATATTCCCCTTACCGCCAATTCTCCCAGAAATTTTGAAGTGCCATAGTAGTTTTTCGGGTTAGGCTCATCTTCTTCATTATAAGGTAATTCCTTTTGACCGTCGAAAACTCCAGCGGTGGAAACATAAATCAACTTAATCCCCAGTTCTTTGGCTATTGTAGCCATATTATAAGTGCCTACTGCATTTACCATATAAGCATGGTCTGGGTCTCTCTCGCACCTGTCGACATCAGTCTCTGCCGCAAGATGAATGATTGCCTCAGGTTTACAGCTTCTAGAGACGGATTGGACCTCTTTAAGATCTGTCACATCCAGAGATCGTCTATTGGTTTTTATACCAAAATCCACATAACTTCCAACCATTCCATCGCTACCAGTTACTAGTACCCTATTCAAATTTATAGCCATATAGATTATAAGTATAAGCCTAAACAATCTAAAAATCAACCGTACTTCGCATGATTTTCAGTTCAGTATTTTTCTTAAATAATTTTTCAAAATAGCCAGTTTTTCAAAATAAGAGAAAGTTTTTGATTTGTAAATATATGTGTACTCGTCTGCTAGTTTGCCGCCGAAAGACATTTTGAATTTGGTTATACCTTCTTTATTTTTATCTTGGAAATTGACCGTGGCCATGTCCAGAGAAAGGAAATTATTTCTCTTGCCGTAAAGACAGACCTCCCATATAAGCCTTTTAGTGGCATAGCCAATTATTTTGTACAATTCAGGATCATTTGTTTTTAATCGCTTTGAAAAAATGTAGCGCACTCTTAAGTCTTTGCCTCCCTTATCGACATACATAACCGAGATCAGCTCGCCTTTAAAATAAGCCGAAAAAATAAGACAGTCTTTCATGTTGCCCTTGGGAAAAGGTGTACGGCCTTGGATCCGTTCAAAATCTTTATAGAGCTGATAAACCAAAGCAGTCTCCAAATCCTCTGAGACAATTTTCAAATCAGGCATACTTTCCGTCTTTCTGACTTCATTTCTGGTGGTGTCATTAAATTTATGAAAAATTTCTTCCATCTTGATAGTCAAATTTATGACAGAAGTAGTTTTTGTTCTTTTATATTTTGATAGTAGCGGAAAATCTTGCCGGCTTATAATAACAACAGAGGAATACCTGCCACTATTCATTACCTCTAAAGCTTTATTATCCTCAAATATGAGAAAAATAGTCTTGAAGAATAGTTTTTTACTTTCTAGTACCATGTATTAGAGTCATATATTAGTGTATAATCTTACCTTAAAATCCAAAAGAGTCTTATCTTCCTCTGGATTTATCCTTTTTATTTGGAAAGGATGTTTGTCAATATATTCAAAGCTATTGCTTCCCACAAGAGTTGAGAGACCGAGAGAATACCGGCTTGATCTAGCTGAACCGATAATTCTTTCGTTATACCTTCCATACGGATATGAAATGGTCCCCACCATTGCGCCGGTTTTTTGCTCCAAAATCGTCCTGGAGCTTACCAGCTCAAGTTTCAATTCTCCATCGGAGAGCTCCACGAACTTTTCATGAGATACGCCATGCGAACCAATTTCAAAATTATTCTTTGACAACTCTCTGATTTCGTCCCAATTAAGAAATATGTTAAAATCCGACGGATTCAGGATTAAATTAGCTTCTTTTTCCATCACAGAGATTGTCTCTCCCCTCTCTGTTATAGATAACTTTTTCATCTCTGCCACTTTTCTTTCAATCTGCTCCATGTCAAGGTGACGCCTTGACAAGAGATGGCGAACTTTGAGAGTCCACAGGAAATAACTCCTGTCTATAAGACCTGTGGTTATAAAAATAGTTGCCGGTATTTCATATTTTTTTAAAATCGGTAAGGCATTAACCAAAACATCTTTGAATCCGTCATCAAAAAATATAACGGTTGGCTTATCTAGTCTCCTCGTCTCTTTAATTTTTGGGCTTTTTAAATCAGAAAATTGAATAAACGAGTGGCCGTTTTTTTTTAAGAATAAAATCTGATCTTCAAAATCCTTTGAACTGACAGAAATATTCCAATATAAGTTTTGTGAAAACTGGGCTTGATTTTTTTCATCCCAAACACTGTGATAACCAACGCAAAAAACTTTTTTACAGAGAAACTTGCCAACTATCCAATTCAATCCTGAATAATATATTCCTAAAACAATAATTTTTTTGATAATTTGTCTCATTTTGTTATTGTCTCTAATATATTTTTTGCTCTTTTACGCCATGTAAGGTCTTGTATATGAGTAAATGCTTTATTTACCATTTTCTCTCTCAATTCTGTATTATCTAGAACCACCTGAATTCCCTCTGCCAACTCCTCTGCACTTCCCGGAGCGACGAGGAGAGCTTCGCCGTTTCCTATTATATCCCGCAAAGACGGCAAATCTGTTGAAACTATGGGTTTTTTAGAGGCCATATACTCAAAAATCTTCATGGGAGACATATAGTAACTATAATGCTCCGTTTCAGGAAAAGGGGCAATCAGAACATCAAAAGCTTTCAGATAAGTAGGAACAGTATTATAACCTACTCTACCTACAAGAATTACCCTATTTTTGACCCCAAGCTCCGCCGACATCTTCCCATAGTATTCAATATCCGCCGGATGTCCACCAACCAGCACCAAGGTGACACCTTGGGAAAGTTTCGTCATTGATTGGATTGCAATATCAAGACCTTTTTCCATGCCTAGGGTTCTGAATGCCCCGACATAACCTATAAGCTTCTTGTCTTTTGGCAAGCCGAGCTTTTCTCTGGCCTCAATTTGCGACAGGTCAATATCAAACTTCTCAAGTTTTACCCCGTCGGAAGAAACCAGTATTTTATCCGCGGAGATTCCATAAGATACCATGCGTTCTTTTATAAAAGGGGTAAGAACCACCAGTCGCTTAGTCTTCTGCCATATTCTTATATGAAAGGGTTTTATTTTTTTGGGCAAAGAATGAACTTCAAAGACAAAATCATTAAAAAACAGTCCTACCACCTGTTCTCTGGTATAAATGCAATCATATTTTTTGAAAAGCAGGTAAAACTTGACAAAACAAAGAAAAGTTATGGTCTGTATCCAGAAGAAAATATTGCTGTCGTTTAGAAAAATCAAGTCGAGGCAGGGAAGTTTTTTTATGGAGAAAGCTTTTTTGATATTGTAGTAGGAAAAAGCGTCCTGTTTTATTGGATTGACTCTTCTGGGCGCCAAGATTTCCACCTCGCAACCATTCTCCACAAAAGCTTCGGCCATTTGCACGACTTGAAATCCATGGGCATGGGCAATGGGCATTCTACTATTGTAAATGTAGACAAGTTTCATAATAATTTTTAATTTTCACTTTTTAATTTTCAGTGAATTTTTAATTTTTAAAGTGGTCACAATTTTATTAAAGATGAGTGTTAACTCTTGTGCTTCTTGCCAATATCCTCTTAATTGTTCTTTATGTTCTGGATAGTAACCTGATAACATTCTTAACCAATATTTAGTCTCTTGTGATTCCTTTTTACAAATATATATCTTATTGGAAAAGTCCTTGGGAGAACTCGCTCCATTGGCTTCCATATAGTTTGCACCTATACTCGTCGCAGAACGCACAAATTGGTTTAAAAGAGGGAGAACAATCGAATCTTTTTTGGCAAGTTTGCAGAATCTTATTATTTCTTCACCAAACTTTGCCACTCTCTCTTCTAGATCATAATTATTTTTAAAATTTGACATTGGAAATTCATTAAAAATTACAAAATTGAAAATTGAAAATTCTTTTTGATTATCATTTAATTAAAAAGATGTAATATCCACTGACTTGGTTTGTCTTAAGCTTTCCTGTAATTCTATCCAAAACAAATGCTAGATTCTCAAAAAATTTCCACCTGCCCAAAGGAGATAGTCTTACCAAAGTTCCGATAGCTCCACGAACAGGGCAAATTTCCATATGTGAAAAATCTTTAAACAAAAGATTGAGAGAGTCTTTTGTATACCTCCAATAATCCTTATAATATGTCTTCTCGGCGTGGTAGTAGTAGAGAAACGGCACATATACCAAACAATGCCCGCCTGACTTCAATACTCTATACATTTCAGAGCTGGCTTTGAAAGGATTTTCAATGTGTTCCAAAACGGCAAGACAAATAATGGCTTCTTCGGAGTTATCAGCAAAAGGAAGTGAGTGAATATCCCCGACTATATCCGGCTGGTAGTCTGAGACAGGGTCTAAAATAAGATATTCTTTGTCTTGAAGCATTGGCAGTATCCAGCTTCTTTCTGGATCAAAACGGTTACCTTTTTTCTGTGAAATGCGAAGTCCCCCACCAATATCAATAATCCTCTGCTTTTCAGCCATTATTTTAGTCACTTTTTCTCTAAAAAATTGGTTCCAAGGATTCATATAATTATTTAGTGGCCACAATAATAAGATTGTTTGGATCTTCTGTTAAATCCCCGAGAGAAAAAACAAGACCTATAATAATGCCAAAAAAAGCGTACAGGCACATGAGAGGAGAGAGTATATAAAAGATGATGTTTCTTTTATAGTCAGGAGAAGAAGACCAGCCCCATCGGAAAGCTTTCAAAAAGAAATCGAACATATGCGAAGCGTGTGTGCTCCATTTGCCTCCGATAGAAATAAGCTCTTTTACAACAAGTCCCGCTTCTGGAAAGGCTCTTTCAACCCAGTAACGGGTAAAATTATAGTAATGCGTCGGTATCTCGTGCATAGCGGCATTTTGGGGAACAACAATAATAGCCACCCCCCCATCTTTCAATAAGCGTTTTATTTCTGCAAGCATTTTATGCGGATGAAGAGTGTGCTCTAGAACTTGAATATTTAAAATAGTATCAAAACTTTTATCTGGAAATGGAGCTTTTTCTCCATCACCAACAACAAGTTTATAACGCGGATCGGAAAACTCAGTCGCACTAACCTCCAAGTCCAGAGATGTCCAAGATTTGAAAGAGATTTTTTTGTTATTTTGTGCAAAAAGAAAAAAATCCCTTCCCCCGATATCCAAAACGTCACCCTTCATATAAAGACTCATCAGCGGAAAAAGAGGCCTTAGTCTCCAGAGCCTCATTTCAGAAATAAACCGTCTTGTAAGCACTTTATCAATGAATTTCATGTTATTTGACTCAATCATAGCAGAAAAAACGATAACCACAAACCCAGAAAATATCACGAAACTAATTCACTTTGTAAATTAATGTGTCACCAATTTTTACCAAGAGAGTTAAAGATTTGTAAGACTTAAACTTTACAGCAAGGTCCACATACTGATTATATGATTTATCAAGAATTACATAATCAACAGCATAAGTTTTTATAGCTTTCTCAAAACCAATGTTTTTGAATTTTATATCTGCATCCAGAACCCTATTAATGTAAAAGTCGTCTGCCAAAGTTGTTTCTGAATACATTTTCCTCGTAATAAACTGCAAGATTGTTCTTCTAGATTCAAGACTTTGATAAACTTCAATAAATTTATTGGTCCATATTTCCCTTGCATTATCTTTTATATATTTTTCATTGACTGGTTCAAAGAAATGCTGAATAGTCCATCTGTTTTCAATTTCAATATCAGACATCAGAGAAAGTCCCGCGTTACTGTTAAAATACAGATTATCATAAGTATATATTGGAATAGCCCAACTGTAGTCTCTACCTAGTGCATAAATAGTTGAATCTAGAGCAGTATTATTATTTAACCAATCCATTATAGGAGACAATGTTTGGACAGAAGAAACATTTTTTGGTGAATGAATAATTTTGAATGCATATAAAATCTCATTTTTCTGTTTATAAAAAATAGCTGTTAGTAAAATAAGTAAAAAACAGAGCATAGTGAAACTGTTTTTGGAAAATTTTTTCCAATCAATATATGTCCACGACACCGTACTTATAATAAAAACAAAAAGAATAATGATCGGATAAAAATGTGGTGAAAATTGGATAATTTTACCAGTAAGGACATTCTGCCAATTCAAAATGATACCACTAATAATCAGAGAATAACCAAGAAATACTATTTTTTTGCTTTGCCATACCGTAGCCTCGGCGGAGGCTGGTCTTGCCAGACTTATTTTCTGCACAAGATATACAATCGGCAGACAGGCAAAAATAATAGCCACGTTTATAAAAGATCCTATCACGTGAGTACTAATAAACCCACTGCGAAGACTAGTTTCGACAAACGACGAACTTTCTATAATCTTTTTAACATTGAGAAAAAAAGGTATAGACCATATAAAAGATGGAGTAAAAAAGCACAGCCAATTTTTTAGACAGTATTTAAAATTTTTTTCTAGCCAAGCTCTAAAAAAAGTCAACAAAACGTACAAGACCACAAGAGTCATCCAATAGAAAGGAGAGATATAAACTAAAATACCAAAAGCTAAAGATAATAATAAGTTCAGAGTCAGTATTTTTTCTGTATCATATTTTCTATCTACAATTAGCCAGACAAGATAGAGACCAGCCAAAAGAAAAATCAAACTCAATTGCGGATTAACGGGACGATTAAACGCCGAAAGAAAGAAAATAAAAAATAAAGCAGAAAAAGACAAAGAGATCTTTTTTGATTGAGTTAATAAAAAGAAAAAGTTATATAAAAGTAATACAGCCACAAAAGGCAGGAGAAAATCGTTTATTCCCGCTGCGACTGGGACCGAAATACCAAACAATTTGGCAAATCCAGCGTAATACATTGGTCCCAGTGGAGGCTGGGTATAGGGCATGATTTTATTTTCCTTGAGATATGGATTTCCTAGGCCCCAATGCCCATCATAGACTTCTTTGACTTCAGCAAGATAATGATCCTCATCATCGCTAAACATCGGATAAATGCCTTTAAAGTTCCCCGGTCCGAGCCTTTTAATAGACAACACTGTCGGCAATAAAATAATCAACCCAACACATACAGCGAGCAAAAAAGCTGGCCAGTGATTTTTAATTGAAAATTGAATCATTGAAAATTCATTGAAAATTGAAAATTATAAATTACCTCCTGCGCCCTATATAATAAATATGACTGGCTATGTTTTCGCTGGTTTTAAATTTATTAAGGATAAAATCAAAATAACAGAGTGGAGTCAGAAAAACTAGAAACAACATGAATAAAACTTGGTGCAGATTTTTAGAGCCGAAAGACAGAAGCGTTCCAAGGTATTCGGCCAAAATCCAGCTGACGGCGTGACCGGCGCCAAAATGCGTACCACAGTCAACCTCCTCAAAATCTTTAAACAATTCTCGCAGACCCATTTTACTCCATCTATAATAGTCATGAGGTGAGGAGTGAAAACTGAAGACAAAAGGTACGATGACATAGACCACTGCTCCCGACTTCATGACCCGATGCATTTCAGAAACTACTTTTACCGGATCGGACACATGTTCTAAAACACATTCGGAAATAACAGCATCGGCTGTGCCGTCTTCAAATGGCAGTTTGGATATGTCCGCCACGATATCAACATTTTCAAATGGATAGAAATCTATGTTTGTGACATCCTCTCTTACACGAGTAACACCCGAACCTAGATTTAAAATAACGCTACCCTTTGGCATATCTTTGATTACTTTCTTGGCACTTTGTCCGCTCCAAGAGGGATTCATCAATTTATAAATTATTGAAAAAGTCCGAGGACTTTTTTTGATAAAAAGCTTTACTTTATTTACAAAAGCATCATTTTGAGGGTTAAACGATTTTTGCATATAAATCTTCCGTTTGTTCTACCATCTTACCCCATGTGAACTCTTTGGCTCGGATTAAACCCTTTTCTGTCATTTCCTGACTAAGTGTCCTATCAGTCAGAACATTATGCATTACTTCAGCCATTTTTTCCACATCTAGAGGATCAACAGTAATAACGGCATCTCCCCCTATTTCCGGCATAGAAGTGACGTTCGATGTGATGACCGGCGTACCGCTTGCCATAGCTTCTATTATGGGTAAGCCAAAGCCTTCATTTAGTGACGGAAAAACAAACAAATCCGAGCCAGAGTATATGGCGTTCAAATCACCGGATTCTACGAAACTGATAAAAATAATGTCAGAAGAAAAATTAGAGCTTTTTTTGGTTAGATGCTCCAAACTTTCTTCATCTTTTTCTGTATAGGCCGAACCGCCAACTATAACTAATTTCTCTTTGTTATCTGGATATTTTTTTCTAAAAATATCATAGGCCCTTATGAGACCTTCGACATTTTTGTGAGGTTGGAGGCGAGAAACATCCAAGATATAGGGGCTTTGGATTTTATATTTTCTTTCTACAAGTTTTCTGGCTATATTTTTACCGACTTGACCATAGACTTCTCCGCCACCCAAATAAATGGTTTTGACTTTTTCTTTCGGAAAACCATAGTGCTTCACTACTTCTGACTTAGCGTAGTGTGAATCGACTATGAAAGCATCAATCGATTTATGAAAATGTTTTAATATAAAATTAAAAACTGATCGAGAAAAAACGAAACTAGTCGGTGCGGTTATATCTCCTGCTCCATGAACAGTAACAATTATTTTTTTTGCTGGCACCAGCCAGAAAAATGGATAAAGCCGAGGGTGAAACCAGTGGACTATGTCAAACGGCTCTTTCCTGTATTTCCAAAAAAATAAAATCTGAGATATGAAGTGGGAGCCATAAGGAAGACGGACTTTTGGCATTATAATTTCCTTACCATTTTCATAGAGCGGGTCAGAAACTTTGTCATAGTGAACGAGATAAAAATCGTCTTTACTGCTCTCTAAAAGACCCTCTAGAAGTTTGCGGGTATACAAAGCTATGCCTTTGCTTGCGCGGTTATCCATAGCATAGCTCATCAAAGCAATTTTTGGTTTATTTTTTGGTTCCATCAGTTTTCTCTAAAATAACCAAAATGTGAGATAAAAAGGCTTTGTAAGAAAGGCCAAAAATACCAAGGATGTTTTTTACAATTTTCTTTATGCCGCTTCGAGCCTGCCCCTCTTCGGGAACAATGCGCCAGAGATAATCGTCAGCAGAAACTCGATCGAGCATCTTTTTTAAATTGAAATATGTATAAAAGTGCAGGTTATTTTCTTCCAATGGATTGCGTTTCAATATTTTAATGACCGACGGCCGAAGAGGAGCCGGAATATAAGTCAAAAACCATATTCCCGTGTGTGTTTCTTTCGGCCAGAGTTTATTTGGAAAAGCCAAGTAGCATTTGCCGAGTGGTTTGACTACGCGCAGTATTTCAGAGAGATACATTTCCGGATGGCTAGTATGTTCTATAACACTTACTGATACAGCATAGTCAAATGTGTTATCCGGAAATGGAAGCCTTAGACCATCATATAAAAAGAAATTAATCTTAACCCCCGCTTTTTCGGCGTGTAGAACTGAAATATCATACAGCTCTTTTTCAATATCAACGCCATACATATCCGCACCAGCAAGAGCAAAAGCAATGCTGACACCCCCCGGACCTGAACCTGCATCAAGGATTTTTTTGCCACTGGGCTCTCCTGCACGCGCTCTAAAATCTTCCACCAACGATTTAGAATCTTCTATTTTATTTACCCAATCATTTATGATTTTCTCTTTTTCCACAGGCGAGGCCTGTGGAAAACGCTTGTAAACATATTCTCTGGCAATATATTCTATTGAAAAAGTCATAGGTTTAATATTTTATTTGCATGATTTTGTATAGAAAAGTCTTGGACTTTTTCATAGGCCGATTTGGATAGTCTGTCTCGTAAATCCACATCTAGCATCATTCTATCCATAGCTTTGACCAAGCTATCTACGTTTTCCATTTCTACAACTAGACCAGAGACGTTGTCAGTTATCATATCTTTACCAGCTGGGAAATCAGATATTATAATCGGTTTCTCGGAAGCCATAGCTTCTAGAACTACTATACCGAGCCCTTCCCAGCGAGAGGCCAAGACGAAACAATCACAAATAGATAAAATGTCTGGAATGTCATATCTATTACCAAAAAAATATACTCTATTTTTTATACCTAAATCATCTGCCATTTTCCTGAGCATCTCTTCATCCTGACCTGATCCGGTAATAAGCAGAATCGGATTACCAGAAAGTTTTGAGAAAGATTGGATTAAAATATCTATACCTTTTTGAGGTATAAGCCGACCGATTGTCAAAAAAACAAAACTGTCTTTTGATACGCTCAACCCTTCTTTAATGTTAGACACCGAGTGTCTAACATTTTTGTACTTTGAAACATCAATACCGTTATTTACAACTATGATTCGGCTCTCTTTTATTCCGTGTTTTATGAGTGACTCTTTAACTGCAAAAGAAACGGCCACGATCTTCCTACACCACTTTTGTAAGAACCTATCCAACCCATACATTTTCTCAGTTTTTACATTATCATAAATATTATGCTCAAAAGAAATAACATTTTTTACTCCAGCTATTTTACAAATAATTCTAATAATAGCGTTTGAAAACCACAGATGACTAAAGACTACATCCGGTTTTTCTTTTTTTATATATTTATAAGCCCTTATCCAGTCCGAAATATAAAAAAGACTCTTGAAAGGCACGGTTTTCCAATACTTCTTATCAAGTTTGAGTTCGTGAACCAAGGAAAAACTTGACTCTTCTTTGAAAGTCAGTAAGCGAACTTCTATACCGCACCCCAGCATTTCATTTATATCATCTACAACCAGCCTCTCGGCTCCGCCGAGGCCGGAGCCGCTGCCAAGTTTATTGATACAAAATAAAACTTTTGGATTTTCCTTTATCATTTATAGCTTTTTTCTAAAAAGCTTTTTCTTTTTCTTAAATCTAAGATAGTTTTTTCCACCGTCTTTGACAAAGTTCCCGCAGGCTTGAAACCGAGTCTTTTTATTTTATCCGAATTTACAGTATAGACCTGCTGGTTTATGGTTTTCTCCCCGCCAATATGAAATGAAGTTTTAATGCCAATCTTTTTTATACATTTCATAACATTATCCAAATCAGTGTTAAAAGAGCTGACATTGTAAGCCTCCCCTTTCATTTTATCTATGTTTTCAATGGCAAATGTTATTGCTTTTGCCTCGTCCTCCAAAGTCAGATAGCTCTTAGGGCCTTTTAGAGCGCTTTGGAAAATAGTTGTCTTCATGGCGTAAACCGACCGGAGGCACATTAGATTGATTATGGTCTCATAGCGAAAACTTGGATTGTATCCGACGATGGTAGCCGAGCGGATAGCACAAGTTTTAAATGATTTATCGCCAAGTTTCAGTATGGACTTTTCGGCTTTGTATTTAGCCAAACCATAAACTGAGATGGGTTCCTTGGCCGAGTCTTCTTTCAAATCTTCTCCCCTGCTATACATACTAACAGTCGATTGATATATGAATGTTTTGACGCCATATCTTTTAGATAGTTTTGCAACATTAACCGCCGCTATATTATTTACGATCTGACACTCCTCATCCTTGCCCTTCCTGTTAGTTGTAAAAGCGTCTACTATAGCCGCTAAGTGAAGCACTGTTTCTGGTTTGTATTCTAAAAGAGCCATTTGCAACTTATCATCGTCCCTTATATCAGCCCTTTCCCAAGGAATTATTTTTATATTTGGGTATTCCTTTAAAAGCAAAGATATACTTTCCAACCTCCCTTTGGAAAAATTATCGTAAATAATTATTTTGGATTTTGGATACTTCTTGGCTAAGGCTTCCGTGACAGAAAATCCAACATATCCCGCTCCGCCTGTGACTAAGATATTCATGTTTTTAAGAATTTTTTAATTGGTCAAATCTTGGCAGTTTCAAATCTTTGTCTGAAACTATCGGATTTTCTACTTTCCAATCTATGCCAAGAGTCGGATCGTTCCAGAGAACCCCTCTCTCACGATCGCCCTTGTATTCATTTGTGCATTTATACATAAAGCAGACTTCGTCGGAAAGGGCGGAAAACCCGTGAGCAAATCCTGCTGGTATGTAAAAAGACAAGTTATTCTGATCGGACAGTTCCACCCCGAGCCACTTGCCATAGTAGGCTGAGTCAACTCTTAAATCAAGAGCTACATCCCAGATTTTACCTTTGATTACGGAGACTAGTTTGCCTTGCTGGTATGGTTCAGCTTGAAAGTGGAGAGCTCTGACCACCCCACCTTTTGAGAAAGAATAATTGTTCTGAACAAAACCCGGTATGCCTTGCTCGTCAAAGTCGCTTTTTTTATATTTTTCAATGAAGAAACCCCTTTGGTCGCTAAAAATTTTTGGCTCAATCAGCAATAGCCCGGGGATAGATAACTCCTTGAAATTGAAGCTCATAACAAGGAAGATAATAACATTAAATCTGGCATATGGAAAATGGGCTTTTTATGCTAAAATAGCCCTTGTAATATAAATTTCATGCATTCCCCTGAAATTTCAGTTGTAATCCTAGGCTACAAGTCTGGCCAGTTTGCCAGAATTTTCCATAAACGTGTGGTAGATGTCTTGATAAAAAACAATTTAGACTATGAAATCGTTTTGGTCGGAAATTACAGGCCTGAAAGCGGAGATATTACGCCGGATGTGGTCAGAGAAGTCGCAAAAGAAAATCCTAGAACAATATGTGTTATAAAAGAAAAATTGGATCCGGGACAGGCAATGGGATGGGACATGAGAACCGGCTTGGAAGCGGCCACGGGCAAAACCATAACGGTCATAGATGGCGATGGACAGATGCCGCCCGAGGATATTCCAAGAGTTTTTGAGAATTTGAAGAAAAATAACTTGGATTTTTGCAAGGCTGTCAGGATCTCTCGAGGTGATGGTATGTATAGAAAACTTATATCAAGAACCTTCAACTTAACAATGAGAATAATATTCCCTAGAATCAATGGGGATATAAACGGCAAGCCGAAACTTTTTACTCGGGCTGTCTATGAAAAGCTACACCTAGAATCAAATGATTGGTTCATAGATGCCGAGATTATGATCAAGATCAGGCGGATGAATATAAAAATTGGCGACATAAAAACAGATTTTCATAAAAATCCAGAGAGAGAATCTTTTATCTCCTTCAAAGCCAACTTTGAGTTTATAAAAAATATTATACTTTGGAGACTAAAAGAGTTTGGCTTAATGCCCTAAATCATGAGTAAAGTTTTTATAACAGGAGCGAGCAGCTTTCTCGGCAGTGAGCTTGTCGACTTTCTTAAAGATAAACACGAGGTAGTAGTGCTTGAACACACAAAAAGACTGGGTGAAACGGCTGGGGTGAAAATAATAAATGGCGGACTAGAAAATATTTTGAATTGGCAAAGCGCTCTCTTTGGTATAGAGACAGTCATTCATATGGCAGGAGTAACGCACACTAAAGATATCGGCTTGTACCAAAAAATAAATACAAAAGGCACAGAGGATTTAATAGCCTCTGCGCAGAAGTATGGTGTAAAACAGTTTATATTTATTTCAACCAGAGCTATCGGAGAGAATTGCGGAGCTTATGGGGCGTCCAAAGCTCTGGCCGAAGAAATAGTTAAAAAAAGCAATCTTAATTTTACTATTCTGCGCATAGCCGAGGCTTATGATGATAATTTTTCAGGAAAAGAAGGCTTGTCCTCTATTGCTAGTCTTATAGAAAAAAGCCTTTTTGTACCTTATATTAAAGATTCTGGGGCATTATCCCCCATACATAAAAATGATGTAACCCGAGCCATTGAGAAGTGTATCGGCAACCAAGTTGTTGTCAGTAAAACTTATACTTTGTCTGGTCCAGAGGATTTGTCTTTCAAAGAAATAGAGAAGCGGATTATAAGATATAAAAAACTTAAAAGGATTTTAGTTCCAGTGCCAAAACTTTTAATGAAGTTGTATTCAAAAACACCAGATCAATGGCAAAGATTTATTTGTTACAAAGAATCACTAAGCCAAAATGTTTTAAGCGATCTTGGAATAACTCCTAGAAAATTTTTGAAATAGAGAAACACCTCCCGAGGCAAACAAAATAAACATTAAGGGCCAAGCTTGGAAAGATATTCTTGGACCTGCGGCTGGACCGGCAAGTGCCATAAGATATAAAATAATAAAGACAAAAACCCAAGTCAGAGATTTTCTTCTATTTATATAGACGGAATAAATAGCAACTAGTAAAGCCAGAAGCCACAGTATCCTCTCGGCCAATTTCCACCAAACTTCCTTTATATTTTCATAGAAGGCTTTCCAATTTCCGGATGTCAAATAATTTATAGCCCCATATTTGAAAGGCCGAACCGTTCCGGTAGCCGAGTCATAAGCATCTCTCATAAATAAAATGGATGATGGAAAAAGAAAAGGTATAGAAGTGGTAATGTGAAATTTGAGGTAAGAGATGGGATGTTCTAGGATTATTTTCTCCCCTACTGCATTTATCTGTTTAGAATAGCGTATATCATGCCAACTTAAATCCTGCCAAGCAGACTGTGGGACCCCTGTGGCTTTTTGGAAGGCTAAAGTTTCATCTTCTTCATTTGTATTGTTTAAAACAGAAAGAAACTTTGGAATAGACCAAGACATATTGACCGATTCAAATGAGTTAAATGCCACAACACCGGTTTCTACATAGTTTCTTATAACCCAAGGAGTGATAGAGAGGACAATAAAAATAACAGTCACGAGCATTAGTTGGAGTTGAGTCCTGAAAGGAACCTTTGTAGCTAAGAAAGGAGTCAAAAATATAGGCAGGGCAAAAATCCCCATCCCTCGAACGAATATGGCACAGACAAAAACCAAAGCAGATAGACATGTTTTCCAAATTGTTTTTTCTTGATCTATTGAGACAATGAGATAGAAACCCAACACAAACAAAAAAAGAAAAAGTACATCCGTAAGTATGAGAAGGGCAAGGGTCATGGTCACGGGATTTAGGAGGAGGAGTGTGGCGGCTATTTCTCCTACACTTTTTGATGAAAATAATATTCCAATCAGGCGTACAATAAGAGCTGTGACAAAAACCAGCATAATCTGGACAAGCGTGACAAGAAAGTACGACCGACCGAAAGTTTTTATAATACCGACAAATAGAGGATAGCCAAATAACCTCAAAGTCTCCAATCTGCCTGCTTGGCTCAAACCCTGTCCGTGCATTAGAGACTCAGACAGGACCACATATTCTTGGCTGTCTTTGGGAGCGGATGGCAGAACCGGCTCTAACCCTTTGGTTTTTTGGATGAAAGATAGATGTATTGTAAAAAACCACAGAAAGATGTAGATCAAAGCCGAAATAGCAAGAACTACTTTGAACCACTTGGATGATTCTTTTATTTCTTGTTTTAACTTTAATAATAAAATCATGGCAGTTATTTGTATTTTCTCATAATCATCTTCCATGGGGCAAGGACACCTTCGCTTATAATATGGCTCGAGATTTTTGATTTTCCTTCAATACGATCAACAAAAATAATAGGAACTTCAAAAAAGGTAGCACCGGATTTATGCAAAAGATATTTAAGTTCTAGAATAAATGCGTATCCTGATGCATCCATTTCTGAAAAATCAACCTTTCGAAGAAATTCTGCGGAAATAACATTAAAACCACATGTATAGTCGTGAATAGGCATACGAAGAATAATGTTGCAATAAAAGTTGCCAAAAAAACTTAAAACTTTTCGCCATAATCCCCAGCCAATTATTTTACTCCCAGATACATAACGAGAACCAATAACTACTGAGTAATCTTCACTTTTTTTAATCATCTCTGGAAGATACCTCAATTGAAAAGAAAAATCTGCGTCCATCATAATTACAGATCTAATGTCCTTATCCTGTAAAATCTGTAAAAATGCATTAATATAGGCCTTACCTAATCCATCTTTCTGTTTTCTAGAAATAAGAGAAAGATTTAGATATTGTTTTTTTAGTTCTATAACAGCTACCGCAGTACCATCGGGTGAATTATCATCTGCAACTACTATTGAAATAGTGGGTATAAGTTTAAAAACTAGGGGAATTAGAGCCTTAATGTTCTCTCTTTCGTTGTATGTTGGAATGATGATTACATTTCTCATATCTCATTAATTTTTTCTTTAAACCTTCCTTCTACCAACTAATTCAAGTTTGGGCAGAGGAAAAACCAATATGCCACCGGATTGAAGATATTCTTTTTCTTTTTCAATAATATTGTTTCGAAAATGCCAAGGTAAGACCAGCAGATAATCTGGTTTCATTTTTTTTACTTTTTCTTCAGAGATTATAGGAATTAAAGTTTTTGGGGTAAAAGAACCGAATTTGCTTTTATTAATTTCACCTATAAATGGCAGGAGTTTTGGAGTTATGTTACAAAACTGAAGAAGAACATTGCCCTTGGTTGATGCTCCATAACCCATAATAGTTTTGCCATTTTTCTTGACCTTGGCCAAAAAATCGAGTAGATTCTTACGACTTTTTATAAGTCTACTAGCAAGAGCTTTTATCGGTTCATTGGTGCTCATCCCTATCCGAGTTTCTTCTTTTAACATTTTCCTGACCAATTTTTTATTTTCTTTGAGCTTTGATTCTTTTTTAGCCATTGTTACCTCAAAACTACCACCATTAATATTATTTAATTTTATATCAATAATCTTAAATCCCACTTTATCAGCCATCCATTTGACTTGCTTTAAACAGTAGTACTCTAAATGTTCATGACATATAGTATCGTAAGAATTAGCTTTAAGCATGTACGGCAGATAGCTTTGTTCAGTAACCCAAATACCGTTTTCGTCTAATATATCGTGAATATTTTTCATGAAGTCTATCGGTGAGTCGAGATCATAAAACATAGCTATAGAAGTCACCACTTTGACTTTTTTATTTCCAAAATTTTTCTTAAATAAATCTGCACTAAAAAAATACGGAAGCAAGGAAATATGATTGGGATAATATTCTTTAAATCCAGTTGGATCAATACCAACTAAAGTGAGATTCTTATTAAAATTTTTCAAAAAAGAACCATCGTTACTACCAATATCTACTATTATATCTCCAGTTTGTAGTTTAAGGGCTTTTTTAATTTGCTTTGCTTTTCCCTCGAGGTGGTTAAGCATTAATTTATTGAGACCAGAACGGTATCCATAGTTCTTGCTATACATTTCAATTTTTGGATATGTGTGAGCTAGTTGTACCAATCCACAGGTTGAACCATTTTTACTTTCTTTGCATTTAACCAACTCCAAAGGGCCTGATGTTACGACTTCGTTTTTGTCTTTAGGAAAAACTCCCGTAAGTGATTGATTACCTAAACTAAGTAGAGAAACAATGTTTTTATTACCACAAACCCTACAAGACTTGATTTTATCGGATACTAATTTCATAGATAAGATATTGTATTATTTTTTTACTGTCAAACTATATCAGAAAGTCATATCGAACACCAGTTCAAAAAAATACTATGATATATATAGTATACTGGAAAAAAACAGCTTAATTTGCTATCATTTTACGCAGCTTATGAAAAAAATATTCATCACTGGTGGACTGGGGTTTATAGGCTCAAAGCTAGCAAAGAAAGCATTGACTCGAGGTTTTTCTGTGCTTCTTTTTGACTCACTTATATACAAACAAGATTATAAAAAAATTATTTCAGAGATAGATATCTCAAAAAAAAGTGGTTCTATTGGTCAGTTTGTTATTGGAGACATAAGAAATGCAAACTTACTTAGAAAGACAATAGAAAACTTCAAACCAGACTTTATTTTCCACTTTGCTGAATTGGCAGGTATTTATGTTTGTAACGACAATCCCCTTTTTACCAAAGACATAAATTTTGACGCGTCAAAATCAGTTTTAGGCTTAGCAGAAGAACTAAACATCCCAGTTATCTACAATTCAACTTCCAGTCTTTATGGTAATCAAAAAACAACAAAACTATTAGACGAGAGCTCACCTATCCCAAAACCAATAGACAACTATTGTAAGTACAAATTGCAAATGGAAAAGTATATAAAAGACAGGAAAAAATTTAATCCAGAATTTAAAATAATAGTATTAAGACCAGCAACTGTTTGGGGAGTTTCGCCCCGTATGCGTTTAGAACTTTTACCTAATCACTTTACCTACTGTGCCATGAGAGGCCTGATTAAAATTTCAGAGCCAGAAGCTTTCAGAGCAGAAATAGATATTGACGATATGATTGAGTGCTATTTTAAGATTATGGAAACAAATAAATGGCCAAAACTCATATACAATATTGGACATCACAACCTAAAAAAAATGGAGTTGGCAAAAATAATACAGTCAGTTTTAAATTGTAAGATTGAACCAATAGGAGACCTTGGCGATTCACGCAATCTACAAATTGATTCCTCTGCTTTCTCAAAGGATTTTGACTGGAAAGCAACGTATAGTTTTGAAAGTTCAGTTATAAAAACGAAAAAATGGCTTGATGAAAATATGTCGGAAATAGAAAAAACCAACTATTCTGGGATCATAAATACTCCACTTTCAGAATGGCATAAAATAATCTAGATTGTATTAGCTTATAAATAGTCATGCTCACACTTATAAAGAAAATATTTGAAATATTGCCTAGTAATGCCCCAGAATTTATTTATACAACAATTTTTAAACCTAAACCAATTCTCAATCTAGTAAATTGGATTATTTTGAAAATCATCCCAGAAAACATAGTGCTTCCTTCAGGCAGAGTGCTTTTTTTAAATAAAAAGGATCCAGTTATATCATGTGCCCTGGCATTAGGGGTATATGAAAAGTTTGAAACAATTCTTTTCCAAAAAGAAGTGAGGATTGGAATGACCGTGGTTGATATTGGAGCCAACATTGGATATTACACCATTATTGCAGGAGATTTGGTTGGTCCTAAGGGAAAAGTATTCTGTTTTGAACCAGATTCGGAAAGCGTGGAAATACTTAGAAAAAATATTGAAGTTAATAAATTTAAAAATGTTGAATGTATAAATAAGGCACTCTCAAACAAAGAAGGTAGTATTGGTTTTTTCTCTTCTATAAAAAATCGAGCAGATAACAGAATATACGATCCTGGTGATGGACGTATTTACACAGAAGTCGAAACAACAACCCTTGATTCTAACATTCCAAAAGACATAAAAATAGATTTAATAAAAATGGATATTCAGGGAGCAGAAGCTTTGGCTATAAGTGGCATGGAAGAAAGTATAAAAAGGATTGGAAAAACGACTTTGATTACAGAATTTTGGCCAGATAGTGTAAGAAAAATAGGTAAGTCTCCTGAAGAGTTTTTAGAAAAACTCATATCTCTTGGGTTTGATTTATATAATATAAATGGTAAGAAAAAACGGCTAGAGAAGATTACCGATACTGCTCAGTTTACAAAAAAGTATCGAGGTAGAGAGTTTGCAAATATTATAGGTTATAAAAACTAGTTTTACTTCTTACATTCCTCAATTTTTTGGAAAAGAAAATAACCACCCACATTTTTTCTCTCGTAACAAGAAATGAGGAGATCTTTGGTGGGGTCTGGAGCTATAAGAATAAAATCAAAAGAGCTATTAAATATTGAGTTTTTGTCCCCCATACTTAAATAATCTCCCATTACAAGATATTGTGAATAATTACTTCCTTTTAAGAAAACAGCTGCCTCAACCGTGCTATAAAAAAGAACTTTCTTCTCTGAACCGATATTGGAGAGGGCACTTGATAATTCATCATTTTTAGTTCGCTCTGTGATAAAATTCGTATCTGAATAAAATATCAAGTGAACAAACTGAAATAAAATCAAGGTGACAATTAGAACATATACTGTAACCTTAAAAAACTTATTTTGTATAATTTTTGTCAGACTTAAAATACTTGCTGGAAACAGAAGATAGGCTAAAGTGTTGGCTGGGAAAAAGTAACGATACCATCCTGTACCAAAAAGATATGCTAACCAATTAATGACTATAAATAAGAGAATGATAAATTCAGAAATACTCCAATTTCTCTTAATATCATTTCGAGAAATAATATAAGGAATTAATAAAGAAAATAGAGTAGCACCAACAAGAAATAAGAAAAGGATAGGAGTTGATTCACTAAAAAACCTTATGAAATTGATTAAAACGGTCTGTCCAATTGAAACTGAAGATGTGTGATTACTACCAAGATGAATATACATTGGCACGATCTTAATAAGCGAGTCTAGAGTTGGAAATTGAGTGTAAACCCAAAGAATTAGTGGTGGAATAAATCCAGTGGTAAAAAATAACAATATTTTCTTATTACTAATTTTTCTAATCCATATGATAAAAGTAAAAATCAGCGCAGCAGAAAGAACTATCATATAAATTGGCTTAGCTGAAACCGCTAAACCAAGAGATAGACCCGAAAGCACTGCCCATTTTTTACTATTAAATCCACTTTCTTCCAGATAAAGCAAAAGTAAGGCGCCAAGAACCAAAAAGACTAGGCCTGGTACTTCTTCTAGTACTGATCTACCATTACCGTAAAACGGAGAAAAAGACAGAAGCATTAGTACAGATAAAATTGCTGGATAAAAACCATATCTTTTTTTTGTAAAAAGATAGAAAAGAATTACCAACAAAAACATATATATAAGCATCGGCAATCTGGCTTGCCATAAACCAGTACCAAAAATAAGAAAACTTGTGGCAATTGGAAAAATAGTAGGATAACCGACTGATAGTGTACTAACTCCAAAAAAATTTCCCGGTTCAGTTTGTAAACCAAAAACTCCGTGCACAGCAACATTCCTAGCCACTTCAGTAAAAAAACCTTCATCAACCCAGACCTTTGGCGTATCAGTAAAATGAAAAATGATCAGGAATATTGCCAGAGCAAATGTTAAAAATACTAGTATTTTTTTTGAAAATTGATTCATTGGAAATTGATTGAAAATTACAAAATTAAAAATTGAAAATTATTTCAAGTCCGGCGCCCACCTGCAGTCATACACCTTTGCTGAAATACTTTTATCTGTATTGTGGTAAACAATTTTACATGAGTCCAAATACCTGCGATAAAAGCTAGTCGGGTCTATTCTCGGCACATTCACTTCCAAATAGAATTCTTTGTATTGGTTTAGATTTGCTATTTTTGCTTCTGTGCCAAACTTTGGATCTGTATAAAGTCTTTTGTGGTATTTGCCGATACTTTGAATGTCGTATCCACCATTGTCGTTATAAACAGTAACTGATTTTATACTTGAATCATTTTTTATAAACTCCACCGCTCCAGCCAAAACTTTTGGCGCGGAACCGTTGATAAATCCGAAAAGATATTCCTCGATAAAAACCGAATTATAAACTAGACCAATAGAAAAAATAAAAACCAAACACATCACTTGGAGGTTCTTCCTCCAAGTAGACAGAAGGGTAGTAGTAATCGATAAAATCCAAGAAAGAGAAATAAATAAGAAAGAGACATAAAAGCCGAGAGGGCCGGAGCCGCCCGTAAATGGATAAAGAAAATTCCATTTGAAAGAGAGAATTCTGTTCAACCATTCAGATTTTGGATGAAGAGATGGAACCACATGAGGAAAAAACTGAACAATAAAAAGTAAAACTATGGCTAAAATAAGGCCAATAATATGAACTTTTTTAACTTTACCTAATAGACCTTCAAAAGCTCGAGAAAATACCGCTCCGGAAATTATACAGAGGGGCACAACTATAAATTGGAAATACCTGTCTAAAGCGCCTATGGAAAAGTCAAAAGCAAAAAGATAGAAAATAAGTCCGAGGCAAATAAAAATATAAAATACTCTGGTTTTTCTAAATATTTCCTTGTCGGCAAAAAATGCCGGTAAAATCAGAAGGGGTGAAGTGTAAAGAATTGATTTGAAAAATTGAATAAATGTTTGAAACCATCCGCGATTAAGAAAACTGGAAGAGTTCCAGAAGTGCTCCCAATATTTTAAAGCGTATGACAGATTGAAAAAAGGAAAAATGAAATGAGCCAATACCAAAGTTAGAGCTAAGACGACAGCTCCTCCGCAGGCGTAAAGAAAATATTTTGAAACTTTTTTCCAATCAGAAAAAACTTTTCTTTCGATCAGAAAATCCAGAAATATGGCGGCCATTGGTAAAACAGTGCTGACTTTTATCATAAACCCCCCTATGGCCCCGATTAAAAGTAGTGCCCACCAAACCCACATTTGTCTCCCTTCGGGAGATCCCCCGTAGGGGGAAAAATTTGTTCTTTTTAATTTGAAGTATGCAATCGACATTATTAAAAAGAACATCGGCATAATGGCTCCATCGACATCAACCATGAGAGAAGCCAGAAGAGAGTAGAAGGAAATGCTAAAAAGAAAAACTATCCAAAGAGCGATTTTGCTTGCCCTGAGCTTGTCGAATGGGCCAAAGAGACACTTTGACAAGTAAAAAAGCAGGAAGAAATTAAGTATGCCGAAAAAGAAGGGTATGAAACGGAAATTTAAATCCCCCACCAGAGGTCCGACCTTGGTGTATATAAACTCAGTCAGAGGCGGATGAGGCACAGCCCCCGGAGCGATAATTTCCGGGTGGGAATATAGAACCCACTTGTATTCGTCTTGATGATATGGAGAGTGAATGCCTGAAATATGAGTGAACATGAAAAATAAAAAAATCAGACCAAATATGGAAGTTTTTATCATATTTTTTTAAATCTATATTTCACAATAAGCGGCAACATCTTAAATCCGAGTTTGGCTGCTTTCCAGATACTGCCTGTATACATTGACTGCCCTACTCTCGGCTTGAACATGACAGGTATTTCAATTGGCACAAAACCGGCTTTGATGGTCCAAATCATAAACTCCGGCGACCATTTGCTATCGCCTTTGGATAATGGAAAGAGTGGGAGTATTTTCTCCAAAGCTCTGCGAGAAATCAATTTGTATGTGCATCCAACATCAGTTAGAGTCGGACCGTTGTGCAAAATTTCCAAAAATTTGGCTACAGCCCAGTTGCCGAAGCGCACAGGAAAAGGCATAAAAGCCCCAGACCAGATGCTGGCCCGCGAAGTGCGTGTGCCAAAAACAACATCAAAATCATCACTGTACAAAAGAAACTTGTGTATATCTTCCGGCTCAAAAGTTCCATCAAACTCGACCATAACAATTAAATCCCCCGCGGCCTCTTTTAGACCTCTCATATAACCGTGTCCATAGCCCTGTTTCGTCTCCACTACCCTTTTGGCCTCTGTCTTCTCTATCTCTTCTTTTGTGTTACCCAGAGCGTTGTTATCTACTATGATTACTTCATCCACTACACCCGTAGCGAAAAAGCCGTCTGTGACAGACTTTATAGTATCTGCTTCATTGTATGTGGAAACCACTATACTAACTTTCTTTGCTTTATACATGTTCTTTTATTGTATTTCTTTAAATAATTTTTCCAGTAGAGTATCCAAACTCTGGGATTTTACAAATGATTTTAATTTTTCTTGTATTTCTACTTGAGTATGGGCTTGTAAAAGCTGCTGTAATGAAACAGAAACAGTTTCTGGTGTCCTCCCTGTGATGCATTCTTTTGGTAATAAATCTTTCAGAGATATATTTGACACTAGAGGTATGGCTCCGCAGGCTGCCGACTCGACGATAGTTTTATCGAAAGAGCCAGATTCTGTAAGATTAAGGCAGATTTCATGACTGTTGTATATTTCCGAAAGCTTATCAAATGTCACGGCTGGAGAAAAAGAGATACTGTTTGATAAATTATGCTCGGCGACATATTTTTTCAGGCTATCATAATACTGCAAATCTTTGTTTGTCGGAGAACCAATTATATTTAGAGAAATCTGAAATCCAGACGAGACAAGTTTATTTATAGCTTCTAATGCCAACTGAACATGTTTTATAGGGCTTATGCGGCCGACCATACAGACAGAATATTTTTTTCGAATTACTTCTTCTGACGGTTTAAATATATTTGTATCAATACCGGCTGGCATAATCACTGTTTTTTTGAATCGTGCGCTAAAAGAAGCTTTTGATGTGCAAAATATTTTGGTGGAAAGAGAGACAGCCATGCGTGTTAGAATATTTCCTCGAGGGTGATTCCGCCACATATAAACCGGAATATTTTTTAATTTCCAATATAAGCCGGCGAAAAGAACATATTCTTGATTCATATGAACAAAGACTTTATCATAGGAACCACGAACAAGAAAAAGATATTTATATAAATTTCTAAGCAAACTTAATTTCGAAATGCCTGCCTCCTTACCCAGAGAATAAACCATAACATTTTTGGGCAGGTCAAAATCACCTTTCCCTAAGCATATGACTGTAACCGATTCTGTTCTTTTGGCTATTTCTGTTATCCAAGTATGAAAAAAACCAAGGACCGAATCATTTTTATTCACTTTTTGTGTAAAGATGAGAAGTCTCATAGTTTTGGTTTATATTTAAAAACAATACTACGAGAAATAAAGAATGTGACAGAGGCAACTAGAAAACCAACAATAATTTGAGAAAGTAAAACTGGTATATGGACAAAGTCCACAAACAAATACATCAGAAGTGTATTGAGAGACAGACCGAAAAGCGATGTGCCAAAATACAATACAACTTGTTTATGGGTTTCCTCTTCATGACTTTCGAATGTCCAGAATTTGTGCATGGTAAAGCTGACAGAGAAAGCTATGATAAAGGCCAGGATGGCCGCAAGAAGATAGTATAATCCTAAAATTGTATTTAAAAAGTACAAAGCTATAAGGTCTGTTGCACCGGCCATGCCACCGGATATGAGATATCGGAGCACTACATGCCGAGATAGTATTTCAAGAGTCCAATTTATATATTCTGAAAGTTTAGCTTTCATTAACTTTTTCTAATAAAGCTATATATTTAGCCGTATATTCTTCCTTTGATATGGCCATTGCTTTAATACTATCCTGCATTTGCTTTTTGAACAACCTGCGTTTTTCTGGGTGTTCTATCAGGTCAATAACAGCTTTTGAAAGGCATTCAATGTCTCCTACTGGGCAAATAAAAGAATTCTGGCCGTTGACAAAAATATCAGTTTTGGCAATTCCCACCCTAGTCGTGACAATAGGACAGCCGAAGACTCCGGCCTCCACCAGTGTCATACCGTGACCCTCGTACTCTGATGTAAGCAGAAAAACATCTGCTGTCTTATACAAATGAACCAAGTCATTCTGCCAGCCAAGAAAAATCACATTTTTGGTTAATAATAAACTTTTAGTTAATGCTAGAAGATTATTTTTTTCTGGACCATCACCGGCTATGACAAGCCCAGCTTGTGGAAAATCGGCAACAATTTTACTAAAAGCCCGTAAAGCTGTATCAATTCTTTTCTCTTTGGTCAAACGAGAAGCCATGAAAACAATAAACCTAAACTGAGTAAAATCTAATCTGCTAACACTCCGTGTTAGCAGATCGTCTATATCGAAAAAGATGGGTAGAACATCTATATTTATTTTAAGATTGGGAAAACTCTTTTTCAAAGAACTTTTAATTATCTCACTTACCACCCGCAGACCATCTGCTCGAGGAATAACAAAAGAAGCAATGGTTCGTCTAATTTTATTGAAAAATGACTTTGAGAAATAGGGGTTGAGAAAATCGGTGTGAATCTGGACTTGCAGGGGTAAATTAAATCTGTGCTTCAAACAGACTCCGACAAATCCTGTTTGGAATGGATCTTGAGTTGAAATAACAGACCCAGATGAAAGTTTATTTTCGACAATTACTTTTTTGGATAACTTTAAGGCATCCAAAACATATAACCATTGTGAAAGAGAGTTCGTCGGATATAAGTACAGATTATTTATTTTTTTTGTCGACAATCTCTCTTTTTTTAGAGTAAAAACTAACATATGTAGCTCTTCCACTTTTGAAGCATATCCCAGAGCCCGCTCTAAAACCGCGCTTCCCTCTTCAAATAATTTTCTGTCCGTGCCGATAGATAAAACTTTCATGTTTTATTTTATACCTTGATAGATATTCAGAAACTCATTAGCAATATCTTGCCAGGTGTGGATAAATGAAAACGCTCTGACTTTTTGGCTTGCTTTCTCATATTGGTCTTTATCCAACAATGACAGCACAGCTTTTTCTATTTCATCTTCATTTAATGGATCAACAAATATACCGACATCTTTTATCCTAGGAAGGATGCCAATTTCTTTGGTACATATAAAGGGGCGGTTGTAGCGGATAGCATCCAGTATCATATTTGGACTTATGTCTCCCAGAGAAATCTGTACTACTACATAACAATCCTTCATCTTAGCCATAAAATCTGGAAAACTTAGACTGTCTGTGAATAAACTAACCTCTCTGTCTATCAACTTAATTTTATTAAACACTTTTCCCAGAAGATCTAGATTTTTCCATTTTAAGTTCCTAGTCGAAGCCACAAAAACTTTTGATTCTGGATCAGAATCCCCCTCTTTTGGACCATAATAGTTTTCGACAATAGAAGTATTTTCAATTTTCAGTTTATATGCCTCTATAAAAATATCCCTCTGCCATAAAGTAGAGAAAATAATGTGTGATGCATTTTGAAGCGTCCATCCTGTCAGACTGAAAATAATTTTTTCTTTGGCTGATAAATTATTTTTCTCTTCTTTATAAAAATTACGAAATAAGATTGGTTTTCCTGCCCTCTCAACATATTGCTCCCACAAAAAATCCCCTCCCGTTCTTATAACAGATTTCCGACCAAATAGTTTACAAGCAAAGACAGTCGGTAATCCGGTGGAAAATTGATCAAAAATAAACGCAATATCACTTCTTAAAACACTCGGTATTATTCTGAAAAAGAAAAAAATGTGCCGTAAACCAGTGGGCAAATAGTTCTCAATTAAAAATGTTCTAACAAATACAGAGTGTCCTTTTGTTTCAAAAGCCAGTTTTAGGTTTATGGCATACTGAGCAGGGCCGCCGATTTTTGGTGGGTATACACCTGTAGAAATAAGGATTTTCATGATAATTTATTAAAAACTTCTTTCATCTCTTTTGCCACATGATCCCAACTATAACGCTCTACAACACGAGCATAAGCTTTCTCTACAATCCTATCTCTCAAAGCGGAGTCGCCTAAAATAGTCTTGACTGCCACAGCAATACTCTGTGGATTATCAGGTGAGCAAAAAACACCCGTCTCTTTGTCATCTATAAAATCCGGAATACCTCCAATCGGTGTAGCAATAACCGGCAGACGAGTAGCCATGGCTTCTATGAAAGAATTGCCAAAACCTTCCGATCGGCTCGGCCGGATAAATATGTCGCAGACAGAAAGATATCTCGGCATATCGGCCTGTGAAATAAAACCAAGAAATTTCACTCTGTCTGTCAAACCTAATTTGCGCACTTGCTCTTGTAATTTCGGGCCAAGATCACCTTTGCCTATAATGATCAAGCTAATATTTGAAGATAGATAAACTAGACTAGAAATAATATCATCAACAGCGTTTTTGTGTGTCAATCTACCAGATGTGACTAGAAAAATATCATCATCGTTTTTGCCTAATCGATTTTTTAACTCATTTTTTATTTTTATATCTATTTCTTGAGAAAAAAGTCCCAAATCAACTCCGTTTGAGACCAAAGCTGATTGTCCTTTATACCCTTTTTTTACAGCTCGTTTCAATAAATAACTGCTAAGACCGGTTAAAAAATCTGTTTGCCATAAAGCTAGACGCCAAGATAAAGCCAAAAGTCCTGCCCATTTGTACTTTAGATAATTGTCAGAATCCCCTTCCTGCAAAGCCAAAACTATTGGAATCTTTTTTTTGCCTGATATAAATCTTAGGATATTACAAATATAGCCAGCCCCGCTAGCGAAAGTAACCATGATAGCCCAGAAACAAAAATAATTTTGTTTAGCATTTAGTTGCCATGCAAAGACAGCGCCATAAAACGGAACGATTAATTTGTCAAACATGGTTCTGCCAATACCTAATCTATATATATTTACATTTCCGATTTTTTCCACCTTCGGTAAATCCTTTTTCAGTTTTGCCGTTATTAAATCAAACTCGAATTGTGAGCCAAGCCTGTCGGTAATCTCTTTAATTGCCACCTCTGCCCCTGCTACAGAGGGATAATAAGCTGTGGAAAATATTAAAATTTTTCTCATTTCAGTAAATCTCTAAGGACTCTTTCTGGAACTTCTTTAATACCTGCTTTTTCTGAGCCGACGTTTACAGTCGGCTCTACCACCGTTTCGCGCGTCGGGGTTTTTACAACATTTTCCTTTGTTTTACTTATGACACTAGATAGGGCGTCTTTCAGACTTGAAAGATTTTCTCTGGTTGGATTTTTTCTATCTTTTTCCGGTTTAAGATTAGACAGAGAAAAATTTCTGTGTGTGGGAGGTTGAGGCGGATTATGATGACGCAACTCCTGAGCCGCTTGCATGAAAACTTTTTTATTTTCTGGCTCTTTTATCTCCCTGCTCGTACCCAAATCATGCCAATCAACTATTGTTTTTTCCACTTCAGCCCTAGGATGGCCAAACTGCTCCCGAGAAGCTTTTATAACAGCATCCTTAAAGCTTATATCTGGCTTGGCAATGGGCCCAATAGTAGTTGCCGAAAACGGTTGCGAAGAAACACCATCTATCATCAGTTTGAGATAAACTTGAGCAAAACCAAGACTAACTAAATCTACCGCTTCAAAAGTCGGGGCAAATTCTTTTTCTAGAACTTCCGAGTCAAAAGCTCCAACTCGAAATGTAATCATGGTGCCGACGTTGCCGAAAACTGCGTCACGGACTTCTTCCTCCATCTGCTCTATGTACTGGTGAGCGATAGTCAGATTAAGTTTATACTTTCTAGCTTCAGACAAAATATCTGCAAATGATTTGTTGGCAAAAGACTGAAACTCGTCCACATAGAGATAAAAGTTGGGTAGGTTTGCCAGTTGAGACTCGCTTGAATCGGCTCGAGACATAGCCGCTAGATATATTTTGGTTATAAGCATTGAGCCGATGAGATTAGCATTGCCTTCCCCCACCCGTCCTTTGGACAAGTTCACTATCAAAATTTTTTTCTTGTCCATTATTTCCCGCAAATCAAAAGAGGATTTGGCTTGACCTATGATGTTTCTAACCAAGGGGTTGCTTGTGAACTGTCCGACTTTGTTTTGAATGGCAGGAGTTGCCTCGGCCGCAAATCTCTCTGTGTATTTTGCAAACTCATCCATCCAAAAAGATTTGACTGATGGGTCTTTGACATTATCCACCACTTTTTTTCTATAATCCTTGTCCGAAAGCATACGGTTAACGCCAAGGAGAGTTGCTCCGGGATATTCCAAAAGAGCCAGAAGAGAATTATTCAAAATATATGCCATACGAGCCGACCAAGCATCCACCCATATTTTCTCAAATGTGGACATTAGACCGTTGACTACGAGGTGCCTTTTGTCCGGACCAATGTCCTCGATAAGATTGAAAGATATCGGATACTCCAAGTCAAAAGGTGCAAAATAGAGCACATCTTTTATGCGACTTTCTGGAACATAATCAAGCAGTCTTTCGGCCGTACCACCGTGCGGGTCAATAAAAGCAATGCCATTGCCGTTTTGGATATCCTGAATAGCCATGTTTTCTAGCAGGGTTGACTTGCCCATGCCAGTCTTGCCTATGACATAGACATGCTTCAAGCGATCCTTGGCCTTTATGCCAAATTTTATCTTCTTATTTCTAGTGTCCGTCTCGGCAAAATATGTAACAGCATCAGAATCCATTTGGATGTCATTATACAATAAAAACAAAATAAATCCTATTTTTAGGATTTATTTTTTTTAAGCTTGTTTGGTTATAAAACTCTAACTACATACTGTAGCTCCACTCAATTCGTTGGCTTCCCCCTTGCCCACTCCCGTACTATCCACGCACCAATAGTTGCTTGTGCCTTCTGCCACCTTCAATCCAACATTAGCGGCCCATGCGCTTGGGCTATTGTTGCATCTTTGTGTCATCGTTCCAGAATCACCTCCAGCAGACAAAGCATTAGTTATAGCATTTATGACATTTTGATTGGCACAAACTGCACTGTAACTGTTGTTGTTGCCATCATAAGAAATTTCAGCTTGGCTTCTAATTCCGTGCAAATCTTCTTTGATAGCGGCGTTTCCTGCCTTACCTCTAGCAGTATTCAAAGAGGCCAAGACCACAGAAGATAAAATGCCTATTATAGCGATAACAACCAACAACTCGATTAAAGTGAAACCTTTTGTAAATTTTTTGTACATAATTTTGATTAATTAATAAAGACCGTTTTAAGTGCATATTAATTATAAAACTTAATTATTTATCCTGCAATGCCCCTTTTGTATACTTGTTTGAGGCAGACCAAAGGATCCATGAAGACAAACCAACATCATTTGTGGCTTTGATTTGAGCTAAGACTTCCGCAGGACCATAGTCCATTCTCAAACCAAAATCTTGAAGCCATGGGCGCAATTTGCTAGGTGTGGTACTGGCAAGGTTAGTTCTGTTTACAGCCGACTGCATAGCAAAATGAACCACTTCGTATGGGTGTGCCTCCGGCTCGGCAAAACCTTCAAAAGTCGGCGGATAGTGAGATGGATAAACCATTGGAGCAATATAATCAAAGTACGGCAGAGCATTTTCCAAGACTTGACCTATGCCCATATCGTCTTGGGCAGTCGTAACCATACCAAACAAATCAGCTGATATCTTTAGTCTTCCGTCTCCCGAGGTCTCACCTAGGGCCAATACATCTTCCCCTAGGTGAGACCTCGGGGAAATTAAATTATTGTGCAAATATTCAAAGAAATCTTTCAAGACAACATCCTTTGGCGTAGTGGAACTCCATGTGTACGATATATCGTGCATATTGCCGTCAGATGGAAACCGTATGTAATCAAAATTAATTTCATCAAAGCCGATTTTTCGAGCTTGTTTTGTAAGTAAAATAATATAGTCCCAATATTCTCGTGATGCGGGATCAATCCACGAGATACCTTTTCTATCTTTCCAAGTCTCACTGCCCACCAAATTTTTAACAGCCAAATCCGGCCTGTGTTTTACGAAATAGGAATCTTGGAAAACAGCAATGCGTCCGATGACATAAATCTGCTTTTTGTGGAGTAACTCTACAAAATCCTGCAAATCTTTCACACGCACTTCTTCTGAACCATAGGTCTTCAGTTTTAAATTATCTTCAATCGGAAAAACAATTTTTCCGCTGTAGTCTTTTATATCTATAACTATTGCATTTAGTTCTGTTTCATCAATAAGCTTTACCAGAGCATTTCTCAAACTCGGGGTACCAGCCGTCCAGCTTGTCATATAAATACCTTTGACCGACTCGGGTGTGGAAACATATGATGGAATAAAAACCACTTTTTCTGGTGTCGTGCTAGCAAGAAGTTTTGAAGAATCATTTTGTTTCTGATAATAGTGTATGCTAAAAACTTTTGAGAGAAAAAAGAAAATAAAAAAGATGCATATAACACACAGACAGACAAATATTATGCCTTTGTGTCTAGTAAAAATATGCTTCATACTATTTTAATTCTGTATCTGACTGACTAGCGGTTTCTTCTTTCACTTCCAATTTTGTTGTTTCTAGAGATGAATGCACTGGCATAGTTCGGGCTTTATGCCGTCGGTTTTTTGGCAGGATAATTTTAGTTGACAGACTGACAAGTCCTAGGCCGGAAAGAATAATCAGTGTGGTTTTCCAAGATGATGGCAGACCAAGAAATGGAATGAGAAAAATAAAAATACCGAGAAAAAATGTGCTCTTTCTGTGGATTATCATTTGCGTATTATATCAAATTAATCAGAATTCTGCTCAATGTGCGCGTACTAAGATTCGAACTTAGGACCTTTCGAGTATCAGTCGAATGCTCTACCAACTGAGCTATACGCGCATCTAACTCAAAAAATATAACAGAAAAAACCCTTTTTCACAAATGAAAAAGGGCGAGTACGCATGGCCGTCTGCGTGTCGCCCCCTTCGCTTTTTAATCGCGCAAAGCCATAGCGCGATCACGACGCATTCGCTTGTGTCGAGCCCGTCTTTCCTTCCACCGCTTAAACTGAAGCGACAGAAAAAATTGCGAACCGTGAAGAATCGACGCTGCGACAACGAGACACGCAATGAATACGATTGCTTCATACATTACCATATCCTCCGTCTATAACTATAAACTATCTATTATATACTGTCAAATATCAAAAATACCGCCTGTTACAGTGGTATTTTTGTATATCATTCTTTATTTTGTTCCGTTCATCTCTGTCTTTCCAGAGTGTCACATTGTTTTAAAGATCATACAATGATGGATCTAATGTGAACTAAATCACAATATCGACTCATATTGTTTCGCTTTCGCAAAACAGGTTTCAAATTGAATTATTCCACGACCAGGTTCCCCTAGCCGTGCCTTGTTACGACTTACTCTTTGTCATTGAGTTTACCGTGGGCCTGCATACGCAGGACTTCGGGTACTCCCAACTCCCCTGAGTTGACGGGCGGATTTCGATAACTTACGTTTCGAGTTCCCTTCCCCTAGAGGTACCCTAGGGGAAACCATATCGCTTCCCATCATTTCACGACTTTGGACGTAGCGAGCGGATTTCCCGCACTACGCGAGTTCGCCCTTCTTCTTTTACATAAAGAATCAGGACGATTTTGTCCTTCCTAACTTGCTAACACGGAGTGTTAGCAAGTTAGTACTACGACGCAGCTGACTTCCAGCACTAATTTTTGGAGTCAAGATTATTACTTGACATATGTAAAACATTATGATATCTTTATGACAGGAGGACAACCATGGTCAGTCTGATGACCGAATTCAAGAGAGAGTTCATGGCTTTGCCTTTTGGCATGAAAGTTCGGTTTGTATGTCTAATGACAATCGGAGTGTTCGTCGTAATCCGATTGTTCACAGGACCAACCTATCCGAGCTAGTAGCCAAAGGGCGTGGCGGGGGCGCGACTGATATCGCGTCCTTTCTTTTTTTCCAAAAATTAGTGCTGGATCTCCTTGGGTCATTTGTCATTCTATTCTGGACATCCCGATCAAGATTTTCAATAAGATATTATTGTATGCTTCCTTCTGACTCACCGCAGAAGTCGCACATCTCTTTTTGTGATCGGGCTGTCTTTTGCTACTAGGATCCTTCAGCCCATTCATTACTGCTGTGGGCCTACCCTTTCACTATTTCCATACTCCTATGGAAAGTTGGACTTTAACCAACTAGACTCAGAGTCTGTTCACAATCTAATCGCCGTTAATAAAAACGTAGCTTGTCTGCCGTAATATCCAAATTTCTGCTACAAATTACTTATTTCTCCTCAACATATCTCGATATGTTTCGTCGTAATAAATAATTTTCGCAAAGAAATTTGGACATTCCAGCTAGACATTAGATTGTTCACAGACTCTTGACAAACTGCCAAGCGCATTTTATTCTGAGTACAAGACTTGAGAACGTATTCACCGCGGTATAGCTGACCCGCGATTACTAGCAAATCCAACTTCATGGGGTCGAGTTTCAGCCCCCAATCTGAACTGGGGCCACTTTTATTACGATTGGCTCGGGGTTACCCCGTCGCAACGCGTTGTAGTGGCCATTGTATTATGTGTGTAGCCCAAGATATCAAAGGGACATGCTGACCTGGCGTCATCCTCGCCTTCCTCCCAGCTTTCAGAAAATTTTCTCTTGGAAGTTTTTAAGAAGCTCGGCTTCCTTTTTGGAATTTGGAAGCCGAGCTTCCAAAACAAAAACTTCTGAAAATTTACTGAAAGCTGGGCAGTCTCGCCTGATACGTGTAACAGACAACGAGGGTTGCGTTCGTTACCCCACTTAAGGGAACAATTCAAATCACGAACTGACGACTGTATGCCTCCGCGATTACTTGCGGTACGGACTATGCCTTCATCCAGCTCTAATTTTGCAATTAGGGCTGGAGCCAGCGTTTTATGGCAACGCGATATGTGACTTGGCTGTCCACAGCTATTGTCATCTGACTCATCACTTTCCATCTAAACAGACACATCTGTTCTATTCTTTATTACACAATAAAGAATATTCGAATTTTCATTTTGTGAGAAAGTGAGGAATCAAGTCTCTCGAGGGAACGGATACTAATTTCTGCGTTCGAGAATATTCTCGAATTAAATCTACAAACTCTGGAGATTGAGTGCGGAAGATATAAAGACAATATGTTCGAGCTTGCTTATACTCATACACATTTGTTTGTATAATTCCAATTTTTCTCAAAAGTCTCTGGTCAATCATAGCTTCTGTCTTGTTGGTATATACAATACGACAATCGCTTCTGAAATCTTTTGCAATCGAGCCGTCACCGTCAAATCTTCCGGCAAAATATGATTTAATATTTTTACCTGAAAGTAATTCAACATTTTTTCTAGCTCTGACAAAAGTTCTTAGAAGTGGTCTACTGTTTACATACACATGAATAGTCGGTCGAACAGACTTTTTCAAATATAACTGAGAAAGTTGTTCTATATCTAAACGCTTTACCAAATTTTCTCCGAAACTTTTATCCTGAAAGAGTGGATTTGTATAAACCCGTAATCTTAAACGATCTTTAGGAAAAAGTTTCAAGAAAAATTGATGAAAAGCGCCTATCAAACATTCATCTGTATTGCTTAACCCAACACTGCTTGTTCTATGATATCCATCTGCACACCATAATCCGAGAATATATGTATTCTCAGTGGTCTTGTGCAAATCACAGAAATTAGTATCCGCTCTTCCTACGACAACACCCGTTTTTTTCATAATATAATTATACTATGAAACTACGTGGGCTCTATCGTTATGAGCTGGTTATTTTTCTCGGCAATTGCTCGCCGAGCGGCCGTCGGACACTTTGGTCCGGCCATGCATCACCTGTCCAACTGTCCTTGTGGGACCCCCGACGTTTCTGTCGGGGTTCAGTTGGATTTCAAATCTTGGTAAGGTTCTTCGTTTGTCATCGAATTAAACCACATAATCCTCTGCTTGTGCAAGTCCCCGTCTATTCCTTTGAGTTTTAACCTTGCGGTCGTACTACCCAGGCGGACAACTTAACGCGTTAGCTACGCCTCTCAGAGGGTCGATACTCCGAAAAGCTAGTTGTCATCGTTTAGGGCGTGGACTACTGGGGTATCTACAATTTTGTTGCTACAAAATTGTAATTTTCAATTTCTAATTTTTAATTTTTAAACAATTTTTAATGTCTAAATTTCAAAACTAAAAACAAATCACAAAATTGTCGGCGAAATCATTTCTGTTTCGCTCTGCATGTCGCCATGCAGTTCGGACTATATCATCACTAGCACTTTGAGAAGAGGACATCAAATTACGACATCCTCAATTCAAAGAGCTAGGCTCGGCGTATAGTCTCTGAGGGGAATTTAAGTCAATGAGATTTCTGTCCTATGCCTAAAGTCCTTTTTGGACTTATCGGCTTCATAATCCCACCGAGACAAGGTTTTTGCTTGGGCTTCTTGGCCCCAGCTTTCAGATTGTTTTTTCTGAATGATGTTTGGCACTTTCTGCCTTGCTTCTTCGTCGCTGTCAGCATCAAAAATCAATGCTACATGATCGGTCCACATAGTACTGTAGACCAGTTCGTACTCCTTTTGAGTTACCATGACTTTCTCCTTGTTTTAAATTCTTCCCTGCTGGTTGTCCGCGTCAACAGATTTTCACCTTTCGGTACTGTTGCATACTCGGATTTTCCAGCATACAGCCAAGTTTTTTAACCTCACATTTTTTATGGTGAGGGGACCAACGCCACCCCTGGCGTTACAAGTTGCTAGTGCAACAAAGTCGCCAATTTCATTTCTTCATTATAAACATTTTGACATTGTTTAAAAATTAGAAATTAAAAATTAGAAATTTCGTTGCACCAGCAACACTTGATCCCATTCGCTACCCACGCTTTCGTGTTTCAGTGTCAGGAGTGGCCCAATGTAATGCCTTCGCTTTCGGTGTTCCCCATGATATCAACGGATTTCACCCCTACTCCATGAGTTCCATACATCCCTGCCATCCTCTAGTTGTGCCGTTTCGATCGCGGATCTAGGGTTAAGCCCTAGGTTTTAACAATCGACTAACACAACCACCTACACACCCTTTACGCCCAATAATTCCGGATAACGCTCGGGGTACTCGTATTACCGCTTCTGCTGGCACGAGTTTTGAAACCCCTTATTCGTGAGGTACTATCAATAAACTTTCTCCCTCATAAAAGATGTTTACGACCCGAAGGTCTTCATCCATCACGCGGTGTCGCTCGATCAGACTTTCGTCCATTGTCGAATATTCTCGGCTGCGGCCACCCGTAGGTGTATGAGCCGTGTCTCAGTCTCATCGGTGGGGGCCAAGCTCTCACTCCCCCTAAGCGTATGCCTTGGTAGGCCATTACCCTACCAACTAGCTGATACTTCGCAGGCCATTCCCAGAGCAAATGCTAAATAAATAGCAATCTTTGCTCCGTAGAGATTATCAAGTATTATCCAATCTTTCGACTGGTTATTCCTGACTCTGGGGTATGTACCCACGTGTTACTACCTCGTTCGCCACTGCTCACAATATTGCTATTGCAAACCGTTTGACTTGCATGCCTTATCCACACCGCCAGCGTTCATCCTGAGCTAGGATCAAACTCTTAAAAAAGATTTTGATCAAATCTTATAATGAACGGAACAAAATAAAAAATGCTATATTATTTCATTGCTTTATTTATTTGCTGTTTGTGTTAGATGAATTCTTTTATGTTTTATTGATTTTTTCCGGAACTATTTATTAGAAATTTTACGCAAACTTGCACTTATAAATACGTTCTGCCAAGCGCTTATTGTAACGCTTGGACTTTAATTCATTTGAAATGTCAACGAACATAAAATGCTCATCTCTGAGCACCTGTACAGTATAGTCATTTTCAAACACAAGTCAAGCAACTGTATGAGGCCATTACAAGCCTTAACCAGATAGAGCTACATAGGAAATTCCTATGTAGTTTAATGGCAACGATAGTCGTTAGTCGGAGGGTACGATAAAGCTTCAATATAAACTAAATATACATCTTTTGAAGATGTGGCTATCCCCGAGTCTTGTAGCCAATGAGACATTGGTTCATATTGAAAAATGTCTTCATCCAGAAAATAAATCTCGATGGGTAATTTTTTCATGTCAAAATTTACAACAGATGTACTGGCATAATTTTTCTTTATATTTTCTCTGGAAATAAAACTTTGACGAAATTCTCCGATCATATAATCACAGAGATTTGAATTTCCATAATGCTCTATTTCAGCATACTTTTTTAATGATCTGGTCTCAATTGGATTATGTATTTTATTAAAACCTCTTGATGTTAAATATAAGTTCAAATTATGATATGGAACTCCTCCTAAAATAATGATTATAAAGAACAACACAACACTTATCATACTTCCCAAGATGGAAAATAATACTATTTTTAGCAATTTAAGTTTATTCATTGGCTCCAAAAATCTTCTTAAATAAACCATAAAATTCAGACGAAATTTGAAGTCCTCTTTTGTCTGGTTCTGGGTCTAAATGTGCAGTTCTTTCAGAAAAATGATATAAAGTAGCAATAATTTCTGGTCGAGAAGACAGATCTATAACTGGATTCCATGTATCAATCAAAGAACGAATTTTTACTGCTGAAAAGAAAATGTTGTGTTTTGGTTCGACAACATATTTATACAAATATGGCCGTGTAGTTTTAGTGATTTTTGATTTATTTAGATTTTCATCATCCGGATTCGGGTTATAGTAGCCCTCTTTTATCAACCCTCGTGCAGTCTCAATTTTCACTTGTCCCAATCCTATTGAAATATCGTAATTTAGCTTATTGACTAACAACTTGTCCCTAATATCTTCAAAAAGACTTAGCCTAACAATTTCATCAATTAATATAGCCCCCAAAAGATATTGATCAACAGAGAATTTTTGCGAGGCATCAATAATCAATTGCTTAAATGGAAGGAGCTTTTCTTTTACATATTTTTTAGTCGCTCGTGGAAATCCATCAATCCTAATAATATCTTCTCCTTTTTTCTCTTGTTTAATAAGCAAATCTTGACAAGAGTTCCAATAGCCATCTAGATTAGGCAAGGATAAGATTTTATTTATATCATTTATGGAAGAGAGAAATAAGTTGGACGATATTGAGATTTTATCAAGAGAGTTTTGGATTCGTTTATTGGTCCGCAAATAATCTGTATTTTTTCTATGTACAACATAAATGTTATCCAAAGTTTTGCTTTTGGCTAGATCAATTGCTTCCATTAAAGAATAGACTTGTAAACTATCAGAAACAAAAAGAATATTTTTGCCCTTGGAATCACTAATAGAAAGAATAATTTTCATATAGATATTATATTAAAAATTCAATAATGTGTCTCTGGCTCACTTGGCGGTGAAACCGCCAAGTGGCTATTCTTCTAAATCCTTATACTCTTCTTTGTTTAACCTAATATCATCTAAAGAAGAGAAAGCAAATTCTTTATAGTCTGCTATGTTTTTAAACTGCTCTAAAATAATGTCTTTCTTGCAAACATTTTCGTTATTATCGCCCAAATATTCTCCCCAGCTAGATTTTGTTAAGTTTCCCAACTTGGCGGTTAACTTGGCGGTTTCACCGCCAAGTGGTATTTTGTCATTTAGATTTACATAAACACTAACATGTAACAGATATTCATTTGAATCTATATGTTTACCTTTGAAAGTGCTTTGAAACAAAACTCCAGATCTTTTATTTTTATTATTGAAATACCATGTATATCCACCGGCCAGTCGTTTCATAAATTCGCTTATTCCCCCTTCCCTGATCTCTCTTAAAATAAGATGAAAATGATTTGGTAAAAGGTTATAAGCAATAATATCAACAAGTGGTTTTTTAATTTTTTCTTTTTGAAAACCTTGTTCAAACAAACTGCCAATAGGTTTAACTGAATTGAAAGCTATCATGCTTTCAAAAAATCGGTTCAGATCTTTTTGATTCGAGAAAATTTTTCTCTTATCAACTCCTCGATTAAAAATATGATAAATCTCACCAATTTCATATTCTATTTTTCTCATATCTAAAAGTATATCACTTGGCGGTTGCACCGCCAAGTGGGTTGTTGGGTATATTATTTTTTACAACAAGAAAACCCGCCGAGATGGTGGGCCTCCTTGGCCTTGTCTCTTAGTATATTATAAATTCCTTGGCTTGGTTAGGGAATAAAATTTAGAAGCTCTATTGAAAATATGGAGTCAAGACAATAAAGAGCTTTAAAAAAAGGTATAAGGGCTGACCATGATAGGATTTCAAAGATTATGGAAACAGTAACGAATATTTGGCTGTTTTTATTTTTCTTGTTTCTAACCAGAATAATTACTTTACTAATGATTAGAAGAATTATAGAAGGAATACCTATAACAAATGCTAGATTTAAATCGTGCAAGAATCCAAGCCCCCAATCCCCACAATAAAGAGTAGTTGGTCTATTTACAACAACTAATGTGACTAGAAAAGCCAAAGCAATTCTTAAAATATTTAATGGTTTTGTAAAAAACATAATTAAAGGTTATCTACTTATTTATAATTCATATTATATCATTTTTGCATCTTTTCAAGCGTAACAAGAAGGGGTGAAGCGACAAAGATTGATGAGTATGTTCCTACTATGACACCAACAAGCAGAACGAAAGCAAAATCGCGAGTTGATTCTCCGCCAATGAAATACAATGCGGCAAGGGCGAGGAAAATGGTCAGGGATGTGTTTATTGAACGACCAAATGTTTGTGTGACAGATTTGCCTACTGTTTGCTCAAAACCTTCATTTGGGAGCCGAGCTCCCAAATGAAGGTTTTCACGAACTCGGTCAAAGACCACTATGGTGTCATGAACGGAGTAGCCGAGAATAGCCAGAAGTGCCGTAACGAAAAGCAGGTCTATTTGACCTACATGCCCTTTGTGGAAATCAGATGTCCACAGAATAAAAACTCCTGTTGGAATTATGACATCGTGAGCTAGAGCGATGATAGTTGCCAAGCCATATTTCCAAGAGGCCACAGGGTAAGAAACTTTTCGAAAAGCAAAAGTTATGAAAAGGACGATGCAAATGATAACGATGGCAATGGCTAGGAGAGCTTTATTTTTTAGTTGTGTTCCAACCACAGGACCGAGAGTGTTGAATTGTTCTTCCTTCGCCATGCCGTAGCCTTGTGCGGACTTCGTCTCGCTGGAAGCTGACTCCGTCCTGCTGAAAGCGGAGGCTGGTTTTGACAGCGCCTTCAAAATAGTAGTTTTCTCAGCTGGAGTGATGTCTCTGGTTTTGAGTACATAATTTAGATTCCCAGATGGAGTCAAAACATATCCACCTAAGCCAAGTTTGTCCAAATTAGCTTTGACAATCTCTTGCGGAAGCCTTGCTTCCGCATAACTAACTTCCAGAGATGAACCGCCTTTGAAATCAATTCCGAAGTTCAAACCAAGAGTAAGCATGGCAAAAATAGAACCGAGGACTAGTACAGCCGATAAAACGAAAAATACTTTTCTGTGATTTATGATACTCATATATGCAGACCGTTACTGAATAAAAACTTCTTGAATCGTGACTCTGTTTTTGGCACAATGGCAAAAAGAAATGTTCGCGAGACTGTTATAGCTGTGAACATTGAGATCAGAACTCCAAGACCGAGGGTCAAAGCAAAGCCTTTTATGGCAGATGTACCCAGCCAGAAAAGAATAACTGCGGTGATGATAGAAGAAATATTTGAATCGCGTATAGAAAGCCATGCTCGGGAAAATCCTTCGTGAAGGGCGTCATGAACTGACTTGCCACGCTTCAGTTCCTCCTTCATCCTCTCAAAAATCAAAATGTTGGCGTCAACTGCCATACCGATGGACAGAATAAATCCAGCAATACCAGCGGCTGTAAATGTCACAGGAATTAGTTTGAAAATTGCCAAAGAGAGAATTATATAAATAATGAGAGATATAGAAGCGATAAATCCGGGAAGTCTGTACCAAAGGATTAGAAAGGCAACGATCAAAATAAAGCCAACGAGCCCTGCCTTGACCCCAGATGTTTTTGCGTCCTGACCAAGAGAAGCTCCAACTGTTTGTGTAGATATGAGCTGTATAGGTACTGGTAAAGCGCCATAGTTGAGATCGCGGACAAGAGACTTAGCTTGGTCTGCTGTGAATTGGCCGGAAATTATAGCCTTGCCGTCTGTAATAGAATCTTTTATGACAGGGCTTGAAATCATTTGACCGTCGAGGAATATGGCTAAGACTTTGCCGATGTTGTCTTGGGTGATTTTAGCAAACAAGTCACGCCCCTCGGAGTTAAAAGTGATAGCAACGATGGGCTGGCCCGTGATCTGACCACCCCCGCCGTTTGTAAACTGCAACTGGGCGCTATTGAGATATTGTCCGTCCAGACCAGTAGAAGCAAAAACATCTGCTATGGTTTTATTTTTCAAATCTTGCTGTGTCAAATTTTGAGCCTCCGGACGGACAAGCATAAACTCCAGTTGGGGAGTCTTGCCTATGAGAGCGACGGCTTGATTTATATCTGTTACGCCCGGAAGTTGTACTGAAAGTCTGTTTTCATTTGTGCCAGATATTATGCCAGGATTTTCTACTTGAACTACTGGCTCGGAAACGCCAAAAAGATTAACCCGGCGTTCTATAACATCACGCAAGGATGACATGGCGTCTCCCACGCTTCCCGATTTTATTTTAGAAACATCAGCCCTATATGTCAGCTCCGTTCCGCCGTTGAGGTCGAGGCCTAGTTTGAATGGATACTTGTTTGTTTTGTAGACAAAAAAGGCAATACCAACGGCGACAAGGATTAGGATTGTAGAGAACACTCTGTGTTTCAGCATACAGCGATATTAACAAATATAAGGAAAAAATGCTAGAACTCTTGATAATTAAACTGTCTCAAACTAAACAGGGCTGTGAGGTTAGATTGAGGTTTAACCTCAATCTAATGGGATTAAAATTCTCGGTAATTAAACTGTCTTAAACTAAACAAGGCTGTAACTGATTTAGCCGAATTGACTATCAGATTACAGAGACCAGAACCAGAACAATCCCCTGTCCAACCAGCAAATCTCCAATAAGAAGAGTTTGGAATAGCTTGGAGAGTGACTGAACTGCCTCGAGTATAACCACCATAAGAACAAGTACTACCACAGTTTATTTTATTGTCGTTGCTTTTTACATTACCTCCCGTGGTTTTTGTTACTGTTACAGAATATAAAGTTGGGGGTGGAGGAGGTGGAGGAGGAGGTGGAGGAGGAGGTGGTGGTGGGGTTGGCGCAGGAGTGGGAGCGGGAACTGGTGAAGGTGAAGGTGAAGGTGAAGGTGAAGGAGTTGGTGGAAGAGGAGGTAGAGGTGGTGGTGGTATTGGTGGTTCTGGAATGGCGCACCACAAATCGCTACAACTAGCATTTGTTGATGGACCGTTATCATCTGCAACACATCTGCCGGGATAGCAGGAATAGTGTTGCCCAGGAGATCTTGGCGGCGGAGATGTCGTTGGTCCAGGTGTTGGAGTGGGAGTAGGTGCTGGAACAGAAGATGAGACACATTCATAAGTCATTGTTGCAATAGCTATGGCTGGACGGGTTGTTAAAGTAGCATTTGGAACAACACCCAATATTACACAACAATCTCCAGAATATTCATTAGAACGAGTAAAGGAACTGATGCCTAATTTTTTGCCTGATGGGCACACAGGAGCCAAGTCTGGAACCCACTCATTTGAGACATAACCCGGTGTGTCAACATCATTGTTTGGAGGATTGGGATTTTTACAATGATTGACTTTCGAATTTGGATAACAAGCCGCTGTTTGATACTGCAACCAAGAAGCAGTGGCGGCAAAAACTGATTGAATATTAATAAATGAAAAGAGGATAAAAATAAAAAAGATAAGTTTAGTTTTCATATATAATATTTAATATGGACTGTACTGAAATTCAATATTTGTTTTACTGTCTTCGATTTTAGTCAAAGTGACTTTTATATTTTCATTATTTTTTGTCACTTGTATTTTAGCCGAGTTTTGCAAATCTTCTCTTCCGACAACAATCCAACCAATTTTAGGAAAGTTTTTCATATATAATTTTAGAACATAGGCTATATTTTTGTCTGAAATATACATCACTATTGAGGCATTCCCAGCTGATGTAACTATAGTACTGGATTGACTCAGTGTTTTATTCTCTAAAATGACTTCTTTTGGGAATCCTGGCGGAGGAGTTTTATATTTTGATAATGTATCAGTTGCATTACCCAGATTCTCAACTTTATATGGTTTCTCCACGGCAACAAATTGATACATAAAATAAGAACCAACAAATAACAAGGCTATCCCTATCGTCACAAAAAAATATTTTAGTTTTGAATGACCTTCCATACTATCTATTGTACCAAAAATTATACTAGAACTCTAGATAATTAAAAAGACGAAGTTGGAACGACGGCGTGACAGATTTTGGGCTGTTTACATTGAGAACACAGTTCCCTAGCCCAGAGCAATCCCCTGACCAGCCGGTAAAGGCCCAATAAGAAGAGTTGGGATAAGCTTTCAAGGTAACACTTGTGCCTTGGGCGTAATTGTGTACACAAGTATTACCGCAGTCTATTGTGTTGTCTGTGCTTTTGACAAATCCACCGATTTTTTTGGTTACTGTGATTGAGTATTGAGTGATAGGAGTCTGATAAGCATACGGAGTCGGATAGGGTGTCTGATATTGGTACTGATATTGATACTCATATTGGTAAGGATACGGGTACTGGTACGGGTAGGGATACTGGTACTCGTATTGATACTGGTAAGGATATTGGTATTCATATTGATAGGGATATGGGTACTGGTATGGATAAGGGTATTGGTAGGGGTAAGGATACTGATACTGGTATTGATAAGGATAAGTGTAATCTGTTTCACAATGATACCAGACATCTACAACTACTGTACCAGGCTGGCCGGAACAACAATTACCATCATAAAAAGTAGGACCAGTGTGAGAATCTTCCACCACATAACTACCACTTGGACAGGAATACTCGCCGGAAATAATAGTGTAAGGAGGGTTGCCACAACCGAAAGCATTAATATTTGGCGTTGGATATCCACACCACTGTGAAGCTGCGGAAGGATTACTAGGATTGGTACATTCTGCGCAAGCGGCCATTTGAGCTTGAATAGTCTTGTAATTAGTACTGCCTTTAGTCCAAATGCCGGCATAAACTGATTTTACTCCTAAGGAAAAAAAGATTAAAAAAAACAAAACAAAAAAAAGAGGGTGGAGGAATGAATTTTTATGAATAAAAACTGATTGCTTTTTCATATTTTTATAATTATTTACAATTATATTGTGGCATAATTAAAAATCTATGTAAACAAAAACCCGATGCAGAGCTGGTTTAGACCAGATGCATCGGGGATCAAAGAGCGGTCAGCTGGTATGTGGTTACGGTACCACATTCAGCCGAAGCTGGTGGTAACCAGCGCCAACAACCACTCCGGGGTCGACAATCTCAACAATCCAGAGCCGGTCGCCCGTGGGAACGGGTACCCGGGAGTAAATGGCTACCCCAAAGTAATCCGACAAAGTGGTCGCTCCTGGGCATACTAGCCCTGGGTTTAAGGCCACATCGGGACGGTGGCCCCTCCAGTAGACCTCTAGCCCCCCACCGTATTGACCCTGACCGTCACGACCCAACACCTTGAGGGTATGGGTCCCACTCAGCGGGGGCCACCCGGCCGGTTCGGAGTAATACAGAGTAACAGCTGGACCATTACCGTATGGCACCGGCTGCTGGGAAGTCCAGCAGTTGACGGTCCAGCCAGCGAAAAAGAACTTGCCGGCCGAAACACTGACGGTGGCGCTCTTGGCCGGGTAATCCATATTACCCGGAATGAGGTCCACCATCGAGGGCTTGGCTTGGGCCAATGCCTGGACGGCTGTGTTGCCGCCGATTTTGGCATAGTACTCCGCCATCATCTTGTCGATCGATGGCGACAACTGCTGCCCAGTGACCGAGACCGCCAGAGCCAAAAAAACCGCCAACACGCCAAGGAAAAGTCTCTTCATGACAACCCCTTCTGGCACCTCCGTGCCAATGTGAAATAACAACAATTCTTACACCCTTTACACTTATACACCCAAAGCAAAAACTTGTCAATGGGACCCTTGTACACAACCCCGCTAGAAAAAAACTCGTCTTTATATTAAGATATGTGTATGAAAGAAAAAATCATAAGTGTCATAATAGTAGTTTTATTATTCATCGCAGGTTTAACTTTTTATTTGAAGAAGACTCCTTTATATATCAGTAGTCCATTGAGCACTATTAAGGAAGTAGTAACAAACAAAGACAATGCCGGTACGGTTTCTGGTTCCATTGTCAGTTCTAAGAAATCAGCTACTTTGGGAGAGTATCTTACAGACAGCAAAAGCGCAACGCTTTATGTTTTTACCGATGACGCCAGACTTCAAAGCAACTGTAATGGTGATTGTTTGAAGAAATGGCCGGCTTTTGCCTATGATAATAAAAATGTAGCTTCTTCCACAGACATGCTTTCCAAAAGAATGAATGTCATAAAAAGAAGTGATGGTACATATCAATATGCCTATGGAACACAACCTTTGTACTACTATGCCGGAGATAAAGTTGCCGGAGATACCAACGGTCTAGGAACTAACAAGTGGACACTAGTGTTAATCACTAATTAATACATCATTTCGCACCTCTTGCGGAAATCAGAATCAGAAACTTTAGCGCACATCAGTCTCAAATTCTCTGTCGGTTTTGCGTAAGCTCTCATGCTGGAAAATAGTCTGTCGTAGCATTCCTGCTTGCCCCCTGCCTCTATTTGGGCGCAGATCTGAAACGGCTCTTCTCTGTCGCCCACAGCATAACTTGCGGAGGCGTTTGTCACAACGCAATAATTATTCCACTCGGAATTAGGCATAAGAGAGCATAGCTCAAATGTAGTGGAGGATTTGCCTCCTGTCAGGGGATGAATCTGGCGGGACAGGCCGTCAAAGCACATTTGCTTGTATTTTGTATTTTGTACTCCATCACAGACATCGGCTACTTTTTTTATATCTCCCTGAAACTGCTGATAAAGAAGCGACGGCTGGTTGGACCAGCAAGCTAGAATATACTTGTCATCTATTCTCGGGTCATCGCAAGGGTATTGGGTATCACTTGGTTTCACCCACCTATCAGGGGATGGCGTACCATCATCATGAACGGCCCATATATTTTCCATAAAAACGCCATCATAGCAGTTAAAAACGGGAAACTCCGTCATAGTGTTGGCTGCAGTATCACACGTTTTCAAAGCTTCTAAGAGATTTTTATAGCCAACATTGGCCAGAAAGCCATGACCTATGGCATGGGCGCATTGGCTGAAAACCGCCGGACCTTTTTTACGGCATTCATTGAAAGCCTCTGCCACTTTCGGCATGCCACCGTCGGCTATAGCGTGGAGGATAAAGCCGTGATAGCAACTGGACAAGAAATAATCTTTACACTGAAGAAGTCCGGCAGGACCATACTTCTCGTACAAATAATCCCCCACTTCATGATTTAAAAGATGGGTTTGTCCGGTGAAAGGTAAGCCGGATTTGAATAGCTCGTCCTGGGCTTCCTGTGCGCCGACTCTGTCTATTAGAGATTTATAGAGCTTGATTTGTTTTTGTAAATCAGAAGTCCCTTTGATTTGAGAGATTTCTGCAGTTTCAGTATTTGTCATTGAATTATTTATTGAATCATTTTGAAATTTTGAACCCAAAGACAGAAAACCAAACTTGAAAAGCAGAACGACAGAGAGGATAATAATGCCAAAAATTAAAATCGGTCTTTCCAAATGCTTAAATTTATACAAATGGTCTTTAATCATTGGAGTTTTGTGTATGAGAACTAGAAACTAAATCTATCATAGAAAAACAACTTGGTCTAAATTTTTCTTCAAGGCTAGCACAAAATGCTTTTGCTTCGGGAACGGCGGAGGGAATTGTGGAAAGCGAACTTGAAACTAAGGCCGGGTAGCATTCCGCTTCAAAATTTGGATCATCTTTCTGGGCAATAGCACACATCGATTTCAAAGAAGCCAAGTCAAAATTTTTTGATGCGCCGATTATACCGAGAGAATGTCTCTTACATCTTTTAGCCCCATTGGAGACTTGAGCTGTACTACAAAAATCAAAAATCAATTTCGGGTTATTATTAAATTTGACCAAAGCAACATGAACTATTTCCTCCCAGCAGCCTTCAGCGTATTTGCCATCGTAGGAACGACATAACTTTTCCAATTCCGGAAGACGATTCGCCCAGTTAAGCCAAGATTTCGGCACAAGATCGTGAGCCACCAGATTGAGAGCGGTCTGATACTCCATGAAAACTCCGGATATGCAGAAACTGTTTTGTCGGACATCGGTAAAAACCTCGCACAAATCCAAGGCTTTGTCCATGCTGTTATCTGTTTCAACCAAGAGCAAATGTCCGATTATATGATTGCAATCGGCCCGAGGATTATCCCCGCATATTGCCGGAATTACATCCCTCTTCAAGCTTTTATCTGGCAGGCTATTTACATAGCTTTCAATTACACCATGAATGGCACCGTAGTTACATATAGTCGGCATGTTTTGTATAAGGGCTTTCCAGTTATCAGGCTGTCTTTTGTATGAACCAGTTCCTATGCCGTGGGATATCAAATGGCAGCCTTTGGCATCTGGGTCTATTTTCTGCAAGTTGTCTAAAATTTTGAAACTAAATTCTGGTCCTTCTTTTTCGGCTAGTTTATTAAACTGGTTGGCATAACAATTTTCCTTGCTACCATATGTTTTTATATTATCCAAACAAAATTGTCTTGTAGTTTGAGCCAATAAATACCAAGGGTTACCCTTGGTATTTATTACTTGGCGGTGAAACCGCCAAGTGCTTGATAGAAATAAAATAAGTAATAAAATAACAAAAATCTGAAGCAAATGTATGGTCTTAATTTTGGACATTTTGGCTTAACATATTTTCTATATTATTTAAACATAGTGACTGATTTGGCTCTCTCAGTTTTTTACAGAGTATAATGGATGAATCTTTGAAACCTTCATACTTTTGAAAAACTGTTTCTACTGCTCCACCCTTAGTACACATTTCTCTACCATCCGTATCAGGCATTTTACTGCAAGATTGGAATATCAAATCCGGCTTGCCCAGATTAGTCTGGGCCACATAATATCCTAAGCTTTCATAGCATGTGTTTTTTAGAAGTGAAGATGGGGCAACAGAACAATATCTACCAACTAAAGTCGGAGAGTTAGGGCTTCCGAATTGTCCCAAGAAAATCTGCGACTGATATCTTGCGCAGTTCCTGTGGTAACGACTTTCCAAGTTGAAGCAGAGCTTCCAAGGATTCTTCTCGTCAATAGTCCGATCTTTAAGCTCATTGGAGTTTTCCATAAAAACACCGTCATAACAATACTGCCTGTTCTCATGGCTTATGATATCACAGTCGAGCAGAGCCTTTTTCAAATCTCCCGTCTCCCATTCAAAAAGCCCGTGGCCAGTTCCGTGTATGCAACCCGTATAGTCCTGTGTCTTATCTTTTGGAAAAAGTTGGAGGCATTCATTTTCGATTTCTTTGACCTTTGAGAGACCGCCGGATAAAAGCATGGACTCCGTCACTCCGTGGAAACAGCCGAAAGCAAAGGATGAGTCGCAGATTTTTATTCCTTCTATGCCAGATTTTTTGAAAGAAGCGTTGCCAACTATATGGGCAAAACCGTGAGCATTGCCTACAACTTGACCATTTATGATGAACTTCTGTTTTATAAACAGCCAAGCCTTGGAGGGGTCCTTCAGAGCCATAGACTTTATAGTCTCTAGCTGATGGTTGTAGTCGAGTTTAGAGAAATCAGTATTGTCTACTGTCTTTTGTTTTGGAGAAAAGTAGTAAATTAGAACAATCAAAAAAATAATTAAAATGTAAATCCGTTTATTTTTCATTATCTTCCACTCCTAGATATTAAAGCCTTTATAGTTTTCAGGGCGATTTTTATATCCAACCAGAATGAGCGGTTTTTTATGTAGTATATATCGTAGGTTAGTTTTTCCCGAGTGAGTGTTACCTCTGGTCCATGATGCGGATGGTTTTCTTGATGTATTTGGGCCCAACCAGAAAGTCCCGGCTTTATAAGATGTCGTATGTTGTAGTATGGAATCTCCTTGTCATATATGGCCACACCTGATGGTAATTCAGGACGAGGACCAATAAGAGAAATGTCGCCCCAGAAAACATTCCAAAGTTGAGGCAACTCGTCTATCCTGCTTTTACGCAATATATTGCCGACTTTGGTTACTCTGTTTTCATTACTTTTATTTATATCGGATTCGTCAAGACTCATAGAGCGAAATTTGTAGAGTTTTATGGTCTTGCCATCTTTGCCCACTCTTTCTTGAGATATAAATATCTTACTTCCATCATCTATTTTTATGGCAACATAAACCAAAGGATAAAAAACTAATGAGACCAAACCAAGAATAAAAGAAAGGGTAATGTCCATAAGGCGCTTAGGGAAATCATATGTGAAGGTTTGTGTAGCTGATGTGTTTTCCAAAAACCAACTGTATGTGACAAGTGAGAGAGGAATCCTATCGAAGATGTCTTCGTAAATTCTGTGGGAGTCTATAAAGCGGACTTTGGAAAAAATAAGATTGTAGAGGTGTGGCAGAAGTGGGGCAACATTTTCGTGGGAAAAATCCACAGCAATGATTTTTATCTCGTTTGAATAGACAGCTGTTATAATATCTTCCTGAATATCAATGCTAGAAATATTACTTATATCAATAGATGATATAAAAGAAATGTTGTAGCGATTGTTATTATTTACCTCATGCAGAAGCTCTTTCATCTCATCGCCAGAGCCGATAAGCAGAGCCGACTGTTTTTCTGTCCGACCAAAGAGCATACTGCCATAAAGCCGCCAGAATAAAATAAATATAAAGGAAATAAAAAGATATATAAACAGTATGGTCTTTGGAGCAATGCCGAAAGCTGGAACTATATAAAAGAAAGCGATAGCAAAAACACTGTTGACAACTTGAGCATTGAAAATAATTACAGGCAGTTTGCTTTTTAATATCAGTGTGTGTTTTTCATAAAGCCCTGCGATAAAATAGACAAGAAGCCAGATAACAAAAAGAATAGAAAACGGCACAAAATGCTGTGAAAGTCGACTAGCAGTAGGCACTTCGGCAAAACGAACGTAAAGAGAGAGCCAAAGAGAAAAAACAAAGAAAAATATGTCGCCAATAAATAGAATAATGGCTTCTCTTTTAATCAGATTAGTCATAGATAATAGGGCTATTCTATGCTAAAATGGCCTATTATGCAAGGTAAAACCAAAGTCTGCTATATCGTAACAAAAGGGCTATGGGGTGGAGCTCAGAAGTATGTCTACGATCTGGCCACTTCCCTTCCGAAAGATTATTTTGATGTTATTGTTGTTTGCGGTGAAGGAGGTACATTAAAACAGAAACTAGAGGAAAGAGATATAAAGATTTATGAGCTACTAGATCTGAAAAGGGATATTTCCATTATTTCTGAAATAAAAAGTTTCTTCCAGCTTCTAAAAATTATTTGGATGGAGAAGCCGGATGTCTTGCATCTAAATAGCCCGAAAGCTGCCGGGTTCGGTGCAGTTGCCGGAAGACTTTGTGGTATTCCGAAAATCATTCAGACCGTCCACGGTTGGTCTTTTAACGAAGACCGTGTAGTGATTGCGATAAGTCTTATTCGCTTTTTTTCCTTTCTGACAGTTCTTCTCTGCCATAAAACAATAGTCATATCCGAGAAAGAAAAACAACAGGCATTAGAGATGCCTCTTATTAATAAAAATAAAATAATCCTAATAAGAAACGGTATAGAAAAAATTGAGTTCAGAGAAAGAGATGTGGCGCGGAAAGATCTGCTCTTCCGCGTGGGCAAAGTGGACGTCGGGGATGTATTGTGGATAGGAACAATAGCCGAACTGCATAAAAATAAAGGCTTGGAATACGGTATTTATGCCCTCTCTGAAATAAAAAAACCATTCGTATTTTTTATCATAGGCCAAGGCGAGAAAAGAAAAAACCTCGAGAAGATTATAAAAGAAAAAGATTTGGAAAATAAAGTGTTTTTGGCTGGTTTTATGGAAAATGCAAATCAATATTTGAAGGCTTTTGATATTTTTACTTTGACTTCAATCAAAGAAGGCCTGCCCTACTCCATACTGGAAGCAGGCCTTGCCGGACTGCCGGTTATAGCAAGCAACGTTGGTGGTATACCAGAGATTATAGATAATGGTCTTAATGGAATACTGGTTAAGAAAGGAAACCCTGCAAAAATAACACAAGCCATAGAATACCTTATAAACATAAAAGACCAGATGAAAATGTTCGGAGAAAAACTAAAAGAAAAAGTGGAGAAAGAATTTTCCTTAGAAGAGACAATTGAGAAAACAATTAACTTATACAAATAAAATGAAATTTGAAATTAATCAACCCCACATCGTACAAAAGCATAACCCAGAACATTCAAATTTCAGATAATTACCTCCACACCAATATACCGCTATAGCGGTGAGTTGGTGTATGAGGCTTAATCAAATAATTTTAACTAAGATTAAATAACTTTTTTAAATTTGCATCATTTTCAATAGAATCAACTATTAAATAAAGTAGGTCCTTGCCTATCTTAAAATCAGCTTTAAACAAGCTGACAAAATCCTCGCACGGATAAGGAAAAATCCAAACACTGTCTTGAAGTCTGATAAATCCTATACCAGAAAGAGTAAGTCTTATTTTCTCTCTCAAATATTTCCTTTTTTCCGGTATATCAAATATGAGCATGCGCCATTTACTATCCCATTTTTTCGGTTTATTTTTGCTCCAGTCTTGCATTTCCAAAAGTTCTAACTTCATCTGACCCTTCTGGGTCAAACTGAAAAATCCGTTTTCGTATTTAAGTAAAGCACTTCTAACTAAACGATCCTTTGATCTTTTCATAATTTCCTCTTGTCTGTTTTTTGGAATCAAACCAAATTTTTTCAAACATTGGATAGCATTTGGAGCTAATATGGCAACACTTAAGAGACCAGCAACTTTCACAGCAGTCAAAATAGCTTTCTGTACATCTTCTTTTCTTTTTTTCTTCTTGAACTTATTCTCAATAACTCCCATAATTCCGTATTATATCAGATACACCAACTTACCGCTATAGCATAGTATTGATGTATAAGAAATTTAAAATTTTCATTACGCACATCTTCATACTCCGACTAGTTCGTTAGAAGCCGTATCACGATGCACTGCTCGAGATGAGCCCCTCATACCCATAAGTATTCCGAGCCCGAGAAACTCTGAGAGCAAGTGACTACCGCCATAGCTCATGAAAGGCAGGGTGTTTCCTGTGACCGGAAGCAAACCTATATTCATGCCGATATGAATAACAGCGTGAGTCAAAAGGAAAACACAAAGTCCGATACCAAACAAAATCTCAAAATTGCTTCCGCCTCTGAATGCTATTTTCAGTATTCTCCAAAAAACAATGCCATATAATATGAATAAAAGCATCACTCCGACAAAACCCCACTCTTCAGCAAAAGCGGCAAAAATGAAATCGGTTTGATATTCAGGTAAGAATTGAAGTTTTGATTGCGTGCCATAACCTATGCCTTTACCAACAATTTGCCCAGAACCAACGGCGATGGTCGATTGGTAGGCGTTATAGCCGCTACCCCTAATATTGGTCAGAGGATGAATAAAATTTTTTATACGGTCTTTTTGATATGGTTTAAACATCCCAAACCACAAAGCACCAAAGGCAAGAATGCCGATTAAAAAAACCGCTAAAAGATGTTTTTTTGATATTCCGGATACCAAGACCATACCAAGCCAGATAGAAAAGATAATGATTGCCGAACCAAAATCTGGCTGAAGGAAAACTAGAACAAAAATAACAAACACATAAAATCCAGAAACTAAAATATGCCTTATGTTAGCTATTTCTATATGACGCCGAGAAAAATACTTGGCCAAAATTAAAATGACAACTAGCTTAATGGGGTCGACCGGTTGGAAAGAAAAACTGCCAAAGCTAAACCAACTCTGGGAACCCTTAAAAACACTGCCTAGAACAAATAATAATAAGAGTATAGCTACCGAGAATATAAAAAGTGCAACGATAATACGAGTGTTTTTCAAAAAACTCCAGTCAATAAGACTGGCAATGAAAAAAACAGATACTGAAATAACAAGCCATATAATCTGTCTGTCAAAAAAACGGCTAGTAGTAGCCTGACCGACAGATAGGAACGAGTTCATGGTAACCAACCCCGCTAAACTAATCAAAATGACCGAGCCAAATAAAATCCAATCAATATTCTTGAAAACTGACTTGATTGGACTGACAAGAGAAGACAACATTATGGATTTATTTGGTAACTGACATTTATAACACTAGGGTTAGGGTCAAATGGTCTCTGCCAAGTAAAGACAAAATCTTGTGATGAACCTCTGGCTAAACTGTCAACAAAAGTTCTGTTAGCAGCTATGACATTTTCTCTGTTATCCAGTAGAAAAACAGTTAGCTCAATCTTTGGAATATTTTGTAGAGATTTATTGAAAATAGTTCCGGTTATGCTAGGTGTTGTGCTGGCCGAAATGATAGTTCCGTATTTCAGAGAAACTTCTGGTAGCTTTATCATATCTTTTTCCCAAGGAGAGAAAGAGAGGAATTGAAAATCAGCCGATCTGGGTTTATTGTTTTTGAAAACAAGTCCAGTCTCAAAAACAGCAAACTTTTTGCCTTTCGGAATGCTTGTTTGACCATCTTTTATTGTGATCAATTTGCCATTATCATCATAAACTTTGAACTGATAATCAGCACGTTGGTTTTTAGAATTTATGTTTGGATTTTGAACATAAGCTACGGCGGTATAGACATCGCCGGAAATATTAAAAATCTTTGACCACAAAACCACAGGAGTCAGAGCATCCGATGTACAAAGATTTTTGCAGCTCCCACCGCAATCCACACCGAGCTCATCTCCGTTTTTTATCCCGTCGCTGCAAGTTGGGGCATGATAAAAAACCTTCCAGAAAAGTCCGGCAAAAATCAAAACCAGCACAAGTATTACACTCCCCCCATACAAAAACCTTCTTTTAGTAGACCATGATGCCATGGATATATGATAGCAAATATTTAGTAAACAAAAAATCCAACACTTTGTTCTGGCGGCTAGCTACTTTCCCCGTGAGAGTATCATCGCCTCAACGGAGCTTGACTGCCGAGTTCGGAATGGGATCGGGTATGACCTCCGCGATGAGCCACCAAAACAAAATGTTGGATTTGTAAAAGTAAAATATTCCATGGATTCATTCCATGTAACAGGATATCAGGCAGAGCCTGATATAGAAACATCGCTCGGACGCTGTGTGAGAGATTACTCTCCCACGCGCTCCTCACTTGTCTCTATAAAGATTTGGTTTCCAAATTTCCTAATAGAAATCGGCTAATTAGTACACCTCGGCTGAACGCATTACTACGCTTACACCTAGTGCCTATCACGTGATCATCTCTCACGGGCCTGTGCGGAGCTTCATTCATCCGACTAATATAAAACCCATCTATTTTGCCGACTACTCGACTTTCATTCGAAAAAATTTTCATCGTATTTATAATACGCCTCAAATTTTTTCTCACTCCAAGTCTTCGTATTCAATCAAAATATCTGAATTTTCTTATTACTCGTCTGAATGAAGCTCCGCGCGATTCCTAATCTTGAAGTTTGCTTCACTCTTAGATGCTTTCAGAGTTTATCATTTCCCGACTTAGCTACTCTGCGGTGCCCTTGGCAGGACAGCAGACACACCAGAGGTCAGTTCACCCCGGTCCTCTCGTCACAAATTTAATTTATTAAATTTTAAATTAAATAGTATCCCCTATTACTAGGAGTGTAGACTATACCTTCTCCCTAGGGGTACCCTAGGGAGGCTGCATCTTACCTAAATATTCCTGTCCAGCCCTAGGTCTCACCTAGGGCTAAACTTTCCAGAGATATCTAAGTCCTCGCCTCATCGGCGAAAGTCGTTACGGGGTCAAATCGAAGCTGAAAGAAGGAGTGTTCGATTGACTTCCCACGGTATTACCCAGCTCTTTCTTCGATTGATTACTCAACCAAAGGAAAGGGACCTACCGTTCTACAATTGTGCCACACGGGTACAACTATATGAAAGGGCTGGGCTTCACCGTTATGAGCAGCATTTTCAATTGTCATTACTGACAAAAGTAGCAATTCAATTACTAGGGGCAAATCTTCTCAAGAATCAACGCCTACAGTAGATAGGAGACCAACCTGTCTCACGCTTCTTTTCCCGCATTACTGCGGGGAATGGACTGTGACATATTCTCTTGCGAGAATGCTAACGTTCAGTCTCTACGGGTGTTTATTTAATAAGAGTTATAAGAATCACTAGAAACAGAAAAATAAACAGAGGCCAGAAAAGTTTCTTTTGAACTTTCTTTTGCATTTCAAGAGCCTTTTCAAAATTAGAACTTTGATTATTTCTAATTTCCTCCAATAATCTAATTATTTTTTCGTTATCCATAACTTTATTTTATCACTTCCCTCGGCGTTGTCCATATTTCAGGATTTCGCCGATATTAGTTAGCTTGATACACATGAATCACTTCATGCGACCGCCGTGTTTTTGGTTGATTTCAATTTTATAACAGTAATTCAATTTAATTTTCCTCTGAGGATTCAGATTGTACTTCAAGCGAAATGAATTTCACTTTCAGTACGGTCTGAACCCAGCTCGCGTAAGATTTTAAATGGCGAACAGCCATACGCTTGGGAGCTTCTTCACCCCCGCGCTATCTTGAGCCGACATCGTCTTGACAAACACACTTTCGTGTGTTAAGGGACTATATCTTCATCCTATATTTTTATATAGGAGTCTAGCGTGTAGTCTCTGAGGATTCTCCATATTCAATTAAGAAATTAGGAGCCTTTCCTGCTGATTGTCCAATCCATCAAATTTTCAAACCACTCAGCTTGATTTTTCAATCTACTGTTTAGGTTTTAATGGCTTAAGGAGGTTCCAGCATTTAGCTAAATATTTTTTGTACGAGATTGCTCTCATAGGCACCCCGATGGTAACTGATTGCTACGATACGCAATCGAGAGTTAAGGTGCCGAACTGTGCCGTCGCTATGGACGCTTAGGCACAACCAGCCTGTTCATTCTGTATTGTACAGGGGCTGGTGAATAGACTATATCATCACCCCTCTCTTTTGATTTTCCAATGTAAAATAATTACCAAATACATACCCGTGAAATACTGATATGATGTTAGTAATCACTGAACAATCGATGATCAAAAGAGAGGGAGGCGGCGTGTTAGCGTAAAACTGTGTTCAAAGCAGAATTACACTCTGATCACAAAGAGTGATCAAGTCGTTACAGGGTCAAAGAGTTTATATTGTAATGATTCGATAATGAATGGAGAAATGAGCTTCTGGAGTTTTTCAGTCTCCCTAGCTCCAAAAAACAAGGCGAACCCTTTATTTTTTTTATCATAGACAGTGGCTTCAATTTCAAAATTTTTCTTGATAGCTTTTTGTAATATTTCTGCCTCAGCGTGTGTTACGCGACCGAGATAAATAAAACTGTTTCTATCTATTTTGTTAAAGTAGCCATCATCCATATACCAAACAGCAAGTGAGATTGGGTTTTTAAGAAAATCTCCAATATCACTCGGGACAATTTTCTTTCCATCTGGATAGAAATATTTTCGCCATTTTCCAAAACTAGGTGACGCACTTGATTGCCAACGGCAATATTTGTATGTCTCCTTAGTCTTTGGATGGACCCTCTCAATATAACTTGGCGTTCCTTGAAATAATCTGCCGAAAAATTTTCCTTTCCACAAAACATAATCTTTTTGTTTATCACTATGTTCAAGTCTCAATCGAGCATTTTTCTCTCCGGTTTTTTGTAAAAAACCATCACCGAGAATTGTACCGACTAAAACATCTGTCTGCTGTTTAGTTAATTCCATTTCTTAATTATTACATTATTTCTCTCGACTTCCCACGGGATTGCGCACTCTAGAACCCAGCTCTTTTGATTCTCCAATTTAAACAAATCACCAAACACATACCCGTGAAATACTGATATGAATTTAGTAATAAATGTTCATTCGATGATCAAAGGAGCTGGGAGACCTGTGCGTGTCAACCGTTATAAGCCGTTTGTATTGTAATTTAGATTATTACAACGTGAAATTGCACAGTAAAAATATTCAATTTTTAATATGACTTCACTTCTCCGCAAATTACTTCGCGGGAGGACAACAAAACCCTACTCTGCACTTCGTGCAGAATTTTTAATTTAGAATTTAGAATTTAGACTTAATTTTCAATGAATCAATTTTTAAAATTAAATCATTTAATCATTATTTTTAAATTTTAAATTAAAAATTTTAAATTCTGTGCTTAGCACAGTATGGGTTCATCCCCAGGGTAGCTTTTATCCGATAATCTCCGGCCGCCTCTAACACGGACCGTCGGTTCACTATGTTCTGCTTTCGCATCTGTTTGGCATGTACGCCTTACAGTTAAGCCAGCTTATGGCATTGCCCTATCGGCACGGTTTCCATTCGCGCCTAGCTGACCTTAATAAACTCCTCCGTTACTCTTTAGGCTCTTGTGTTAAATGTCAAAGGTGCCCTTTGACATTCTGTGAAGGTCCGACCTTCACATCTGCATGTCGCCATGCAGGACGGACTATACATTCATCTTTTTTTTCAAGACGGTTGGTTTGTAGTCTCTGAGGAAATAAAATCCAATAACTAGATGATTCCAAGATCTTCCATCATTCTTTGCAGTCTATTTACAAAATCAGTATGTTCCGATGATAATTTTTGCATTTCTTTAATATCTTCATCGGTTACGTTTCCTGTTGTTGCTTTCTTTATAATTTCTTCAATTTTTTGCCATTTCTGAGTAGCCTGAAAATTAAGTTCTGCAAGATCTGCATATTGTTCAGGTGTAATTCTTATTCTTGGATTTGGTACTTCTTCCATAATTTTATTCCCTGCTGATTGACCGCAGGTAGAAGTTATTACTTGTAATGCAAGTATTCTACCATACACCGGTTTTTCCAGCATATTCCCAACTTCCTTACTGTCAAGGTTTGACCTTGACAGTAACCCCCTAAATTTATTTGTTTTCAGGTTTATCATGCCTGATGAGGCGCCATAGTTTCGACCAATCAAGAACTTGCTAACACGGAGTGTTAGCAGATTTGATTGACCGAAGGATAGCGCCCCACTAAAACTGCCCACCAGAAACTGTCTCTCGTCGTTTTTGCCGCCGAGGTTAGAAAATATAACAAACAAAATGGCTATTTCACTGACGACTCCAGGCTACCCGAAAGTGCCCTTCAAAGTCTGACCACTATGCTACGTATGCAAGTCATATCCTCAATATCAAGTTGCAGTAAAGCTCCTGGGGTCTTTTCGTCTAACTGCAGGTAACCGGCATCTTCACCGGTATTGTATTTTCACCGAGCAAATCCCCGAGACAGTTCTCCAGTCATTATACCATTCGTGCACGTCGGAACTTCATTACTCGCTACTAAACTAAATAATTTTAATGTTTAATGCGAACCCTTTATTTCTAAAGGAATGGACTATATCTTCTTCCCCGAGGAAAGACCTAGGGGAAGTTTGCGTGTAGTCTCTACGGCGTCCCTATGAGATAGTCTTTCAACATCTCATAGGGTTCCCTCGGTATTGCCATATTCAACTTTTGTTAAACTTAGGTTTCACCGATACAGCAAATGTTTCAAAATCGATTACTCGATTAAGGGGCAAGTTCCGTTGCTTACCCGACACAATTCTGTTACTTTACTCCAACCTTTACACAGTTGGAATGACCCAGCACTAAATTTTGAAAAATTTAGTGCTGGGCGGTTTGGCACGAGCCAAACTCTGCATGTCGCCATGCAGTTCAGACTATATCATGTTCTCTAAACAGAAAGTTTAGAGACTTTGGCGTGTAGTCGTTGAGGATAATTGGTCAACCTGCCAGGTTGACCAATTCTTTCCTGCTGATTGTCCGCACTTCAAGATTTTCACTACTTGGCGGTGAAACCGCCAAGTGAGTACTTGAAGATACTCGGAGTTTCCAGCAAATAGCCAAATTTTCAATAAGAATCACTTCTCATTGTCCCAATCTTTTAGGAATTTCGCTTTAGGTTTCTTTTTACCTAGGACCATATCTTCCCGCCACAACTTTGCAGATGTTGGCGGGCACGGCGTATGGTCTCTGAGGGATCATTTAACACTAATTTTTGGAGTCAAGATTTAACTTGACAGATAATTTTTTACATGCTATCATTTCCATCGGAACAGGAGGTTCCTTATGGCAAAAGATCCCGTTTCGGTTTCGGCCATTTCTGTCGCTGGCTTGATCGCCAGTACCGCACTACTGACGAATGTGTGGCTGACTGCAAACCCATTCGTTCATGGTTGGCAGCCGAACCAGCCGATCTACGTCATCCTCGTACTGGTGATGTTCTCCTTTTCCCTCTCTGGGATCTGGTCAACCATCAGACGATCCTGACGGACGATCGAACGTTCAGAGGGCACGCGAATTCCGCGTGCTCTTTTCCTTTCCAAAAATTAGTGTTAAATGACTTCCCTTCGGATCATCTGTAAATTGCAGATTTACCCAAATATAGCCATGTCTTGGACCTGTCTTGCATCACTGCAAAACGAGGCAGCTTTGAATGATTATAATGATTATTTTTTCCTACTAATTCACCATCCTGCATGCACCCACACAGGAAACCTATAATAGTCCCAGTCCTTCCATACTTGACTTTATATGAATATATTGTCCAGTATGAAACCTTAGGACGATTCGATAATTTTATTATCTGGTTTATAGGTACCAGAATCCTTATTGTCACCAATAAGATCGGACTATATCATCTCCTTATTTTGTAAAGAGTTTGGCGTATAGTCTCTGAGGATTCTTGCTAACACTTCGTGTTAGCAAGTCTTTCCTGCTGATTGTCCGCACTTCAAGATTTTCACTACTTGGCGGTTTCACCGCCAAGTGAGTACTCGAAGATACTCGGGGTTTCCAGCATATGGCCAAATTTTTTAACTACAATCGTTTCTATAGTTATCGCCGACATTCACCAGGGCTTATATAGTCAATCTAGCGTCTTGCGACATTCAACTACCATATTTGACCTTCTGGCATTGGTCAGGCATCACCCCCTATACATCCTCTTACGAGTTCGCAGGGAGCTGTGTTTTTGGTAAACAGTTGCCAGAGAAACTTTAGCTGCGGGCAGCACCACTTTGATTTCAAATATTCAATGATTCATTTAATCTTCTTAACAACTCTTGTTTTGACCTACCATGCTGTTTGAATTTTAATTCTCTTACATCAGCATCTTTTTTTGCACGATATGCTTCTGCATATACAAGAATCCACTTTCCAGATTTACGATTTGTGGAAATATTAGAACCACTATTGTGTTCTTTTATTCTTCTTTTCAAATCATTTGTTCTTCCAATATAAATCTGGCCAGTGTAATTATGTTTCAGAATGTAAACTGTGTACATAATTATATTTTATCACTTTAAAATCAAAGTGGTGCTGCCAAGCCTTATTCCGAAGTTACGGCTGCTTTTTTGCAAAGTTCCTTGGGGATCTCTCACTCGTTCGCCTTAGTCTACTCGACCTGACTACCTGTGTCGGTTTACGGTACGGATTCTTTTTGTGTAATTTAGAAGTTTTTCTTGGAAGCGCGCTTTGTATTATCACCTTTGACGAATCGCCAGATTTAAATACTTTTTGGTATTATCATTTAAGAAAGTGTGCGGATTTACCTACACAGCTACCTTGGAGCATTTACTCAAATCCAATAATGAGCAATACATACTGCACTCCGTCACTCCATCAAAACAAAAAGAAGTTCTGGAATATTAACCAGATGTCCATCGGCTGCGGCTTTCGCCATTGCCTTAGGCCCGACTAACCCTGCTCTGATTGACATTGAACAGGAAACCTTAGTCTTTCGGCGCGGGGGGTTCTCGCCCCCGTTGTGGTTACTTGTGCCAACATTCTTACTTCGCAACGCTCCAGCGTGGGTCACCCCTTCGCCTTCACAGCAGATGCGAATACTCTCCTACCGCGATGTGCTGAAGCCAACCTGTCAGGTTTAGGAATCCCAACCTGACAGGTTAAATTCAGCACACCACCCTCAGTTTCGGTACTATGTTTAGCCCCGATTATTTGCGGCGCGGAATCTCTTACTGAGTGAGCTGTTACGCTATCTTTAAAGGATGGCTGCTTCTAAGCCAACCTCCTCAGTGTCAGAGAAATTCCACCACCTTAAGCGCACTTAACATAGATTTAGGGACCTTAAATAGAGATCTAGGCTGTTTCCTTTTTGACGTACGGAGCTTAGCCCCCGCCGTCTAACTGCCGTATAGTTAATCTTCCGTATTCGGAGTTTGATAGGTCTAGCGAGATTGCTCCCTGTCCAGACCTTCCAGTGCTCTACCCCGGAAGGGTAAATACGACGCTAGCCCAAAAGCTATTTCGGAGAGAACCAGCTATTACCAGGCTCGATTAGCTTTTCACTTCTTATCACAAGTCATCCCAATGTGTTGAACGGCATACGGGTTCGGGCCTCCCAAGAGATTTCTCCCTTGTTCACCCTGCTCATGACAAGCTCGCTCTGGCTTCGGGTCTAATGCATGCGATAACTATGCAAGCATAGTAAACGCACTATTCATACTCGGTTTCCCTGTGACTGCGTCCGATGAAGGACTTAGTCAAACCGCATACATTAACTCGTTGGCTCATTCTTCAATAGGCACGCCGTGACGGACCGCACGGTGCAAATTACTTTTCTGTTCTGAATAGTGAAGCCGAGCTAGCGGGTGGGGATCGATACCCACCCGCTAAAAACGCTCAGCAGTGGTGTGCTTGAAACAAAACGTCGTGACTAAATCATCGTGACCCGAAGGCAGACGACGAACCCGAGGAACTGTTGTTCACTCGGTGCTCTAGACGAACGTGTTGCTCTTGCAACTTCCCCACCATTCAAAACAGAACGTAACGCACACTGTGCGATCCGCTCCGACTCCTTGTAAACATATGGTTTCAGATCTATTTCACTCCCCTTATCGGGGTTCTTTTCACCTTTCCCTCACGGTACTAGTTCACTATCGATCTCAAAATGTATTTAGCCTTGCCGGTTAGTTCCGGCGGATTCCTCCGAGCCACACGTGTCTCGAAGTACTCAAGAACAGAAACAAAGAAGATATTATATTTTCACTTACGGGACCATTACCCTCTAGGGTCGCGCTTTCCAGCGCATTCAGTTAAGATAATATTTTTTAACTTCTTCCACAATAAATTGTGATGCTTCTATCTTACAACACCCAGCCATCAACTCAGGTTAGAAGAAGTTAGGGTGGAAGCCGAGCTTCCAATTGGAAGCTCGGCTTCTTCTAACTTCTTCCGTCTTAACCTGGGTTGAAGGCTGGGTTTGGGCTCTTGCGTTTTCGCTCGCCGCTACTAACGCAATGCAGAGCCCATCACAAAAATAACCACAATCAAACACATAATATGTTTGACTATCCAAACATCCAAATTTCTGTAAAAAATAAAGTTTCACCGCTCGACATATCTCGATATGCCTCGCGTCTCATCCTTTATTTTTTCCTAGAAATTTGTAAGTTTGTATTAGTCATTATTTTTGTGATGGGCTCGCGTCCTTACGGACATTTTTTTCTTTTCCTTCGGGTAATGAAATGTTTTACTTCCCCGAGTACGCTACCGTCCCAGTGCCGAAGTTATCTTGTTGCCGACCTTTGGTCTGTCCCATACCGACATTGCAATTTCGGCTCGGGACGAATTAAAAATCGGCAAAACACAATCTCGGCACTGGGACGGCTGATTCGCAAAGCGAATCAGGTTTCCCCATTCAGAAATTTCCGGATCAAAGGTTGCTAGGCACCTCCCCGAAACTTATCGCAGCCATGCTACGTCTTTCATCGCCATTTTGAGTCAAGGCATCCACCATACGCTCTTAAATTT